>ERZ825137.1318-NODE-1318-length-32513-cov-4.797585_pt1 | contig 32513 bp, 21 predicted proteins | sample MGYA00519873_ERZ825137 | MGnify/ENA primary metagenome ERZ825137 (study PRJEB31778, sample SAMEA3449190) | human gut metagenome | biome: human gut; feature: human-associated habitat; material: faeces | place: United Kingdom | collected 2010/2012 ...
GCAGGAGGTTATAATAACCTGAAATGCTTTGATTTAAAGAACAACACAATACAACAGTATACAGGTCCGAGCGCTATTACTTCGATAATAGAAAAAGATTCTGCCCATTTATGGATAGGCACCATCAAAGGGCTATACCTTATTGAAAAAGAATCGGGAAATTACCAATATATAGAAATGCCGGTAGAGTCAACACATATTTACACCCTGCATCAAACCAACGATACCCTGTATATTGGAACAGCCGGAGCCGGATTACTAGTTTATCAATTTTCCAAGAAGTTGTTTACTCGCTACACTACAAATAATAGTGCCTTGACTTCCAACAATATATATACTATACTTCCGCATTCCAAAGGATACCTTATTTTAGGAACGGCAAACAGCATTACCCAATTTTATCCTGAAAAGAACTTGTTTCATAACTGGACTAAAGAACACGGACTAATGAGTTCGAACTTCAATGCTTGTTCGGGAGCGCGGCTGAGTAACAATTATTTTATTCTGGGAAGTAACGATGGAGCCGTCGCATTTCCCAACGATATACAAATTCCAAAATTCACTACCTCATCCATGATATTTAGTGATTTCATGATTTCTTATCAAACATTCTACCCCGGTGACAAAGACTCCCCTTTGGAAACAGATATCGACCGAACGAATAAATTGAGATTAAAACATGAACAAAATACATTTTCCTTAAAAGTCTCGTCCGTTAATTACGATTATCCTTCCAATATCCTTTATACATGGAAACTAGAAGGCTTTTACAACAAGTGGACACAACCTTCGCCTGATGGAAAAATACATTATACAAATCTTCATCCCGGAAACTATGTATTGCATGTCCGTGCCGTATCCAACGAAGATAAATATAAGATTTTCAAGGAACGAAGCATACAAATTATCATTGAACCTCCGGTATGGGCAAGCACGTGGGCTATTCTGGGTTACGTTATATTCTTCATTTTAGTGTGCGTCATATTGTTGCGCATTATTTCCCTCAAACGAGAAAAGAAAAGATCGGAAGAAAAGATCCACTTTTTCATCAATACCGCCCACGACATCCGCACACCTCTAACCATGGTAAAAGCACCACTGGAAGAAATAATAGAAAAAGAGCAGACGAAGCCTGAGGGAATAGCAAACATAAATCTGGCATTAAAGAATGTAGATACTCTTCTAAATCTGACAACTAATCTGATGAGCCTTGAAAAAGCAAGCTCCCGCTCATCTCAGTTTCAAGTGAACGAATACGAACTGAAGGCATACATAACAGAGCTATACAATTCATTCTTGGAGTATGCGCGCTCCCGGAATATCAAATTTACCGTCGAAACACAGTTTTCACATCTGAATGTATGGTTCGACAAGAACAAAATGAATTCCATTTTGAACAATCTTATTTCCAACGCCATAAAGTATACTCCTGAAGGAGGCAGCATAACTCTTATGGCTTACGAAAACAAAGATAGTTGGATCGTGGAGGTAAAAGATACAGGTATAGGCATTCCGATGTGCGATCAAAAGAACCTGTTCAAATCTTATTTCCGCGCACGGAACGTCATCAATCAGAAAATAAGCGGTAGCGGAATCGGTTTAATGCTGGTACATAAGTTGGTACGTCTGCATAAAGGCAAAATTACCATAAGCAGTATCGAACACAAGGGCACTTGTATAAAAGTCTCTTTCCCGAAGAATTATAAACCTTTTAAGAAGTATTCTCCGGCCTCGTCCGCACTCGAAAGCGAAATAACCCTTAAAAAGAAAATAAATAAACGCTCCTTTTTGCCCGGGATCACAAAGAAAGAAGTTTCCGGACAGGAGCAAAAGCAACGAAGCAAAATTCTGATTGTAGAAGATAACGACGATTTGAGGAATTATTTAGAGCGGACTCTTTCCGAAGGTTACGAAACCGCTACCTGTAGCAATGGAAAGGAAGCATTGGATATGGTTGAACTATTCAATCCGGCACTTATTGTTTCGGATATCATGATGCCTGTTATGGAAGGTGATAAATTATGCGCAGCCATTAAAAACAACATCGAAACTTCTCACATTCCGGTTATCTTGTTAACTGCCCTGGGAGATGAAAACAATATGATTAAAGGATTAGAAACAGGAGCGGATGATTACATTGCCAAGCCATTCAGTATTGGAATTCTTAAAGCAAGCATCAGCAGTTTACTAGCTAACAGAGCGCTGCTTTATAAGAAATACGGAACTCTGTTATTAGATAACGAGGCAAAAATAGACACTTGTCCAACCAATAAGGATTGGGAATTTATAACATCAGTAAAAAAGAACATAGAAAACAATCTTGCCAATTCGGATTTTAATGTTGACGTTCTTTGTACCATGCATAATATGAGCCGTACAAGTTTCTTCAACAAGATAAAAGCGCTTACCGGTTATTCGCCGTGGGAACTTACTCACAACATTCGTTTACAACATGCTGCCAGGCTTTTGATACAGGGATTCAAACCCGCCGAAGTATCCGATATGTGTGGATTTTGCGATACTAAATATTTCCGAACAGTGTTTAAAAAATATTTCAAAGACACTCCTAAGGAGTATGCAAAGAAACAAAGAGGTAAAAGAAACAAAGAAAATCAAGAAGACGAAGCAATAAGAGAAATTGCTGCTTTACAGCTAGAGGGGTAAAACCAAACGTTTTCTCCACGGTTAAACAAAAGTAAAACATAGTTATAGCCATCTACCGACTATTTTCGAAAGAACACTACTTTACCACAATATAACGAAACTTAATTTATATCTCTGTTCTCTATCAACCGAAAATTAGAATAAGGGAACGTCTCGAAACAACCTGCAATGGAGATTATTGTTGAGGTATTCCACCACTTGGGAATTGGAGAAACCTGTATACGATTTAAATAGATGCCGTTCCCCAGATTTTTACCGGATTATAATATACATTACCACCGATGTACGCTCAGAAATTACGATTGTCGATATAAACTTCCAACAATTTCGTATGGCCTTTCGGATTATACGGAGTAACATGCAAATCGGCCACACAAGCGGGAATCAGGCAGCTATATCCCTCGGTCAGTGTAATGCTGGTTATCGGAGGCACGGCGTCTTTCGCCACTCCCTGCGTACTGTTAATGCGGATAGTGCAGTTGCCTTCCATACATACATATACGATGAATGAATCGTACTTATAAAGCTTGCGATGGAAAGCACGGTTGACTTCCAACAGTTTTACCACAAAAAATTCATTTACCACAATGGGCACCGGTTTGTTCAGTTTGCGATCGTAATGTGTGCGATAATCATCATACACTCGATAATCCAGCGCGTCTTTAGCCAGCTCCGTATGCAACTGACGCGGCTTGCCGTCTAATCCGGGACGATTATAATCGAAAATACGGTACGTTACATCACTGCTCTGCTGAATCTCGGCCAGCAGAATGCCACCGCAAATGGCATGCACCCGTCCAGCCGGAATAAAAAACACATCTCCGGACTTCACTTCATGAGCCTGTAACACTTCGCAAATGGAATGGTCCTCAATGCGTTTTTCATATTCATATTGAGAGATGGGAGATTTAAATCCGGAATAAAGTTTCGCTCCGGGTTTTGCCTTAATAATATACCACATCTCAGTCTTACCGAACGTATTGTGCCGTGCACGCGAAAGCGCGTTATCCGGATGCACCTGTATGGAAAGATCTTTGGCAGCATCAATAAACTTCACTAAAATGGGGAATTGGTCGCCATACTTCTTGTACACATTTTCGCCCAATAACAGATTCCCGTACTCTTTCGTCAGTTCCGCTAAGTTTCGTCCTGCCAAAGGTCCATTACATACAATGGACTTGCTGCTCTCCACAGCGCTCACTTCCCAACTTTCACCCACAGGTTCTTCGTCGGCAGGCAGATGTTTCATGGGTTTTAGACGATTTCCGCCCCACACCACCGTATGAAAATTATTCTCAAACAATAGCGGATATAATACTATAGAGTCATTCATTCGTTATTCCCTTTCGTTACGTTTTTCATTCCAGTTTCACTCGATGCTCCTAACGCAAATTGATCATTTCCTTTCCCTGCAAGAACCTTTTGAGTATGCAGGATAGGGGCTACAAAGATATTTAATTACCTTGCAAGTACCAAGCATAAAGCCTGTGGATACCTTCATCAATCTCCACTTTATGATGCCAGCCGAGTTGATGAAGCTTCGTCACATCGGTCAATTTCTTCATAGTGCCATCCGGTTTGGAAGAGTCCCAACGAAGATCACCTTTAAAACCTATCTCCCGTACAATCTTCTCCGCACACTCCTTGATGGTGAGTTCCTTACCGGTTCCCACATTAATATGACAATTGCGGATTTCTTTATCGTCCGGATTATATGTATCTTTAAAATCTACATGAAGTAACACATGCACACTTGCATCCGCCATCTCTTCGCTCCACAAAAATTCGCGCAACGGCTTACCGGTTCCCCATAACGTCACTGCTTCAGGAGTAATGCCGAACTTCGCCAGTTTTTCTGAAATCTCCGCTTCCGTACAATCCCCGTCGACTCCTTCTACCGGACGAAGAGTGATATCTTTGCGCACCGCATCCCAATTCCCCTCATTCAAACACTTTGCCAGATGAATCTTTCGAATCATAGCAGGCAATACATGACTGTTCTCTAAATGGAAATTATCATTCGGGCCATAAAGATTGGTCGGCATCACAGCAATGTAGTTGGTACCGTACTGTAAATTAAAGCTTTCGCACATTTTCAATCCCGCAATTTTGGCAATGGCATAGGGCTCGTTGGTGTACTCCAACGGAGAAGTAAGCAGACACTCCTCTTTCATCGGCTGTGGAGCTTCGCGCGGATAAATACAAGTGCTTCCTAAAAACAAGAGTTTCTTTACCCCGTGCCGATAGCTCTCACCGATAACATTCTGTTGTATCTGCAGATTCTGATAAATAAAGTCGGCGCGATATTGCAGGTTAGCCATAATACCACCTACATGGGCGGCAGCCAACACCACCGCATCGGGCTGTTCTTGATCAAAAAACTCCCTGACTGCCACACCATCCAACAAATCGAGTTCCTTATGACTACGCCCTACAAGATTGGTATATCCTCTATCTTTCAGGTTATTCCAAATGGCAGATCCCACTAACCCATGATGTCCTGCTACATAAATCTTTGCTGATTTCTCCAACATGTTTTAACCCTCCATCTGTGCTTTCAAATGCAGCTTCTTTACAAACTTCATATCATGTTCTACCATAATGCGCACCAATTCTTCAAAAGAAGTCTTGGTTGGGTTCCATCCTAATAAAGTCTTAGCTTTAGTCGGGTCGCCAAGCAACTGTTCCACCTCGCACGGACGGAAATATTTCGGGTCGACTTCTACCAATACACGACCGGTAGCCGCTTCAATGCCTTTCTCATTCACTCCTTCACCTTCCCATTTCAATTCAATACCTAAATTATGGAACGCCAACGTACAAAATTCGCGTACGGTATGCATTTCGCCTGTTGCGATCACGAAATCTTCGGGAATATCATGCTGCAATATCAGCCACATACACTCTACATAGTCCTTAGCATATCCCCAATCACGCAACGAATCGAGGTTACCCAAATAGAGTTTATCCTGAAATCCCTGTTTAATACGGGCTGCTGCCAAGGTAATTTTACGGGTAACGAATGTCTCGCCGCGTCTTTCGCTTTCGTGATTAAAAAGAATACCGTTTACAGCAAACATGCCGTAACTTTCGCGATAGTTTTTCGTAATCCAGAATCCATATTGTTTTGCCACTCCATACGGCGAACGAGGATAGAAAGGAGTAGTCTCTTTCTGCGGCACTTCCTGCACTTTACCGAAAAGTTCGGAAGTGGAAGCCTGATAAATACGACAAGTCTTTTCCAATCCGCAAATACGTACTGCTTCGAGCAAACGCAATGTACCTACAGCATCGGCTTCAGCTGTATATTCCGGTACATCAAACGACACCTTGACATGGCTTTGCGCAGCCAGATTATAAATTTCGGTAGGATGAATATCATTGATAATGCGTATCAACGAACTGGAATCCGTCATATCGCCATAGTGCAGATTAACCAAACGCGACTTTTTCATATCGCGTACCCATTCATCCAGATACAAATGTTCTATACGTGCAGTATTAAATGAAGATGAACGGCGCAGGATACCGTGAACTTCATACCCTTTACCCAATAAAAACTCTGCCAGGAACGAACCGTCCTGGCCCGTAATACCTGAAATCAATGCAACTTTTCTCATTTATATTTGCAGTTTATTAGTTTAGATCTCCCTCGGTTTCCTCTCTTTAAAGCTGTAAATAGAGTCGTTCCTATGCCAAAAAATATAGGAATTAAAACTGAATGTAAAAATCACATTCCGCTTTTCCTATTAAACCGACCGCCAATTAATAACTCTTTTTATCACTGAGTATACGAAAACCTAAGTTTATCAATATCTTTTTTTATTTACTTTCATAAAAACTCTTTCCATTCTCTAAGACAGGATAAAACCATCTTTGCAGAGTACGGAATTTTTAATGGTCAACGCTGCAAATATAACAGTTATTCAATCAAAAAAGAATGGATGAACTGACATAATATCTGTAAATATCTTCTTTTTATATTGATATACCACTATAACCGAAAAAATAATTATTCTTCTTTATTTTAAAGAAGAAAACTATGTAACTAACTACACAAGAAGTTTTCATGAAAACCTATCTTTATAACCTGTTCCTTTTTTTCCCTTTAGCAAGACCAGCTTCCTTACTATATATAATTAACGAAACAAAGAGATTGATATAAAAAACATATATCCTAATATCTAAGGGGACTAGCTTAAGATGATTTGCTTCCACTAATAATATAAACGAATTTATCCGATTACAGCACCTATAAAGATTAGCTGTAACCGGATAAACTCGTATTCTTTTAGTACAAACAATTTCTATTTGTACATTTAGCACTAACTTATTTTAAAGTCCAAATACACGTATCGGTAAATACTTTCTTACCTGTCCTACCTTCTATACGAATTACATTTTCTCCAGGAACTAATGTAATTTGATCCCATATAATGCGGTTTATGTTATCTTTTTTCTGTTTTCCGATTTTCTTACCGTTTACATAGAGGGTAGCCTCTTTCAGGTTACTGTATGCCTTTACAAAAGTCTGGGCATTAGTACGCTCGGTAAACCTGCGGCTGCAAAGATATAGCATCGGTTCCGGATTCCAGTTTGCCTTGTAAAAGTAGAAAACATCCTTTTTTATTTTCCTGTCATACGTAACTGCTCCTTTATCATTGATACCGTCCGTATCTCCCTCTTTACGAATGGAAGATTGCATATCGGAAAATTGCCAGATGAACTTAGCCCATAAATAAGGCCGATCGGCAAATGCACTCCAATATCCTTCGTGACAAACAGCCTGATACTCTTCAGGATGATAGCCTTTCGGGAGTTTGGCTTCTTTATCAAGAGGACAGGCATGGTGATGAATACTTGCTCCCGCACCATACTCGGATACACCCACAGGCTGGTTGCCGGAAGTACTTCTCGCATTATCGAAAAAGTCGGCGGCAAGTTGTCGGGAATTGGTCCAACTAAAATATTTATTCCAAGCAACTAAATCGGAACACCCCAAATAATGAGTCTGATCTACACAGGTGGCAAAAGCAGTCAGACGCGAGGGATCCAATTCTTTATACAACGCATTGATTTCTTTCACAAAAGGAACCGGATTGTCATATGCCTGAAACCTCTTACCATCGCTTATCAACAGTTCATTGAATATACCCCAAAAACAAATAGAAGGATGATTAAATTTCTGATAGACAAGTTCCTTCAACGCCTGACGGGCATTTTCTTCAAATCCTTTATTATGGAGATAACCGGTGTAAGCATATCCGCCCGGGCCGCACATCGGGATCTCAGTCCACAGGACAATACCATTTTTATCGCACAAATCGTACATAGGTTCGGCATGAGGATAATGTGCCAGACGCATGGCAGTAGCTCCCACCTCTTTAATAATGTTCATGTCCTTATCATAGTCCTCTTGTTGCAAAGCACTTCCTTTACCTTTTACATCTTCGTGACGGCAGAAACCATAAAGGTTCTGATATTTCCCGTTCAAAAAGAATCCTTTATCCGGATCAACATGAAAATATCGAAATCCTGTTTGTTGAATGACCTTATCGAGCAATCTTTCTCCATCATATAACTCTACCGAAACACTATATAAATAGGGATTTTCGATTCCGTCCCATAGTATAGGATTGGAGAGCCGGAAAGGTTGCCTTACGGTTTCTCCTGAAACGGCAACAGTCTCGTCAGCCACAACCTTACCGCCCGCATCCATGATAGTAGTCTTCAGTTTCAATCCGTCTTTCCTGTCTTTCAAAGACAAAATACTTTCAACCGTTATATCCGCTTGCTTGTCCGTAACCTTATCCTGACGTATAAAAACTCCCGGTGAAGCATAAAATATGGGAGAAATACAATTCTTCTCCGTAATAATTAAATGACAAGGACGATGAATGCCGCCATAAATATTAAAGTCGCCACTAATGGGCAAGATATCGGTCCGGTATGCATTGCTTACCCAAACCTCCAAATCATTGTCTCCTTCGTGGACAAAGTCTGTAATTTCCAGACAAAAAGCCGTATATCCTCCCAAGTGTTGCCCTACGGTTTGATAGTTAACAAAAACATCAGCAGCTGAATTCACTCCTTCGAAATACAGAAAAAGGCGTTTATCTTTCATCTCCGGACCTACTTCCAAGTTACGTTTATAAACCATCATCTCTCGATTGTAGTGTGTTGTTCCCTCTATATAATTGGCATTCCACGTATGCGGAAGGATTATAGGAGTGAGATTCGCATTTTTCTTATTCTGAGTAAGAGGTTTATATCCCCAACCTCTATCCAACAAAACCGAAACTCGAGGATTATTACCTCCCCAGGCAAAGATATGACACATCATTCCTAGAGCGAAAAGACATAATGCAGATAAATTGTGTTTCATAGATAAAGTACAGCAAGTTAATATATTATTTTCGTATTCTGCGCTCAAAGATAGTGTACAATAAAATATAAACCTTACAGTTTAATACAAAAAGATGTGTTATTATACAAAAATATACTTTATTACTTGAAAATTGTTATGAACATTCAACCTCAATATAATAAAATAGTGTGCATTAAAGCCATGTTCCTACATCTTACCACTCACAACTAAAGATTACCAGCATGTAATTTTTTCATTCCAAAATTTGTATTTCTTTTAATTGCATCTTAAATCACCCTATAAACTAATAAAGAATATCATTTTTTCCTGCTACAAACATAAAACAACATATCATCTTTAGTTATAATCCAATTTAAGAATTCATTAAGGTATTGATAAAATATCAGCACTTTAATGATTATCTGGTATCCGAATGATGTTGAAATAACCTAAACTCCATCTATAAAACCATTCCACATGAATATGAAGAAAGGAGAATCATTAAAGTTATGTAACAGATAATACTACATTTCAATGCATATTTTCACTTAGAAAAATATAAAAAGGTAATAGTTAGTGATGGAAACTGTCATTTTAACGAATAAAACATACTCTATCAGAAATCCATTTAACTAACGAGAGTTCTGGTATTGAAAGAAAATAAATTAAATTTTACGATAAACCTCATCAAACGGTACCCTGCACCGTTCTCCCCAAATTCCTTTATTTCCATTCCGTATTCCGCAGGGAATAACCATGTTTATTTCCGCACCATGAGGTAAGTTCAATGCTCTTTTAAGCCGACGACTATCCAGACCTTCTAAAGGACAAGTATCATACCCTTCGTTTGCCATAGCAATCATAAACGTTTGAGCGGCCAGCGCACAAGATTTATGGGCAACCACGCGCATATCATTCTCGGAAACTTCGAGCATCATCGGACGAAAGATACTAATAATATTAGCCAAAAGTTTTCTGAACAATCCTAAAATCCCAAAAAACCGAGCATAAACAAACGGCATTAATGTCCCGTAGTACAATTCCCGGTCTTTTATGCGTTTAGCCTGACGTTCTTTCGGGCTATTACGACGAATATTTTCCCGTTCGAACTCTAGTACAAACTGTGCGTGCTTCCGATACCAATCCCGACGCACAACAAAAACAACTATCTGCGGAGCAGTAGACGCAGCTTTCTGGCCAAGGCAATCTCTTGAAACCTCCGCCAACAATTCAGGCTGCGTAATATGGTAAAATTCCCATAACTGCATGTTGGAACTATTAGGAGCCAATGTTGCCAATTCCAAACAATGTTTTACTTTTTCCGTATCTATTGGCTTTTCTTTATCATACGCTCGTACAGCGCGGCGATAATTGAGAATTTCATCCAAATTCATAGTACTATTTTTTTTTTGATTCAAAAACTTTTCTAGCTTTTCCACTTAAATCTTTTCTTTACTGGTTCGAGCCTTCTCATCCAATTGTTGCATGAGTACTTCTGCCATTTCTTTAGAACTAAAGGGGTCTTGTCCTGTAATTAAATTATTACACACAATCACTTTTGAAGTCATAGGAATTAATGCCTTTTGGTAATCGGCTCCCCTTTCTTTCAACAAAGCTTCCAGATTAAAAGGAACTTCCTTTTTCCGTCTAGCGAGACTTTCTTCAAACCAGCTAAACCCTGTAATCTCTTTACCTTTAATCAGGTATTCACCATTAGATAGTTTAACATTGAGCAACCCGCTTACACCATGACAGATAGCGGCTACTATTTTATCGCTTTCATAATGGTCTTTAACAATCGTCTGTAAAACAGTATTATTCGGAAAGTCGTACATTGCACCATGTCCGCCCGCTAAATAAATGCAGTCGAACAGTTGCCCTACCACCTCCCCTAAACCTTTTACATAGTGGAGCATATCTCGGAATCCAGGACTTTCCCAATATTCTTTTGATATTTTATCTAAAAAGATTGATTCTAAACTTTCAGGATCAATAGGTACATTTCCTCCTTCCGGATTGGCTATCACTATTTCATAGCCTCGTTCTTTTGCAGAATGATAGATATGAGTAAACTCACTCAGCCATAATCCGGTGGGGAGGTTTTCATTAGCAAAAGAACTGGTTCCGGTAACTACTATTAAAATCTTTCGAAGATACATATCTGATCAATTTTATATTAATACAAAACTAGAACATCTTTATAGATTGTTTGTTTCCCCGTTGACAGAACCTTTAACATAATCTGCAAATATAATAGATATATCTACCTTACAGCATAAAACTTCAAAAAAATGAAATCGTTCATCTCCGCACTATACGTCATCAAAATGGTATGGTATGATATGACATTTTTAAATAGAAAGAAAATAGAGAAAGGTTATAAAAAGAAAAGGAGAATAACCTAATAACTAAGAATAAATAATGCATTTTTAGTCGCATTCTAAATAATTGACAGAGAGTTTTAGCGGAAAATACAATAAAAAAAGACATTCGAAAAAGCCATTAATATAAGCACTTTTTCGGATGTCTTTTTATAAGTCTCTTACTATAAGAGTAATTTGCGGTGCGTACGGGACTCGAACCCGTGACCCCATGCGTGACAGGCATGTATTCTAACCAACTGAACTAACGCACCAATTTTTCTTTATCAATCTCTCTCGATTGCGGATGCAAAGGTAGACATTTTTTTCATACCTCCAAACATTTCCGCAAGAAAAAATCTATTTTTTGGCATTTTCTTTAAAAGAAAAGCCCTTTTTGAATCTTTCAATTCAAAAAGGGCTGCATTCTCCTTGCTTCAAGGGGAACTATTATACTTAATTAGTAATTGGTGGGCTTCACTTCAAAATATGCTTGTGGGTGCAAACAAGCGGGACAAACTTTCGGAGCTTCCTCGCCATAATAAATGTAACCGCATTTCCGGCATATCCAGATGGTTTCTTCTTCTTTTTTGAAGGTTTCGCCGTTCTCAAGATGTTTTAACAAAGTTAGATAACGCTCTTCATGTCCTTGCTCCGCCACACAAATATTACGATACATTTTCGCAATGTCGGGGAACCCTTCTTGTTCGGCAATATCGGCAAACTTCGGATAATCTACATACCACTCCTCATGTTCTCCCGCTGCCGCTTGTTTTAGATTCTCAGCAGTAGTACTAATTACACCTGCCGGATAGGATGCCTGAATTTCGAGGATCCCTCCCTCGAGAAAACGGAACATGCGTTTGGCATGCATGCGTTCCTGTTCCGCCGTTTCCATAAAAATAGCAGAGATTTGTTCGTAGCCTTCTTTTGCCGCTACTTCAGAAAAATAAGTATAACGCATCCGTGCCTGCGACTCACCGGCAAAAGATGCCAACAAATTTTTTTCGGTTTGCGTACCTTTTACACTTTTACCCATATTTGTTTTTATTTATAAATGAATGTTTGATATAGAAACATTTTCGAAAGGTTTATGTTCAAGATTTATTGTTTTATTATATAAAAGGTTTGTTGATTTTCTTAAAAGGATTTAATTTTGCATCCTCAAAATATTCAAGACAAAAAAAATGCAAATGAAAGCGTTCGAATTCAAACCTAAGTTAGTTTCTGCTTTAAAGAATTATAACCAAACAACATTTATGGCCGATTTAATGGCCGGCATCATCGTGGGCATTGTCGCTTTGCCACTGGCTATTGCATTCGGTATCGCTTCCGGCGTATCGCCGGAAAAAGGTATCATTACGGCCATTGTAGCAGGTTTTATCATTTCTATGCTGGGAGGCAGCAAAGTACAGATAGGCGGTCCTACCGGTGCATTTATTGTGATTATTTACGGCATCATTCAACAATATGGAATCAGCGGACTCACGGTAGCCACACTTATAGCAGGCGTACTCCTTATATTATTAGGAGTCTTCAAGCTGGGAGCCGTTATTAAATTTATTCCCTATCCTATTATTGTAGGGTTTACGAGCGGTATTGCCGTCACTATTTTCACCACACAGATAGCAGATGTTTTCGGACTGAATTTCGGCGGCGAAAAGGTACCGGGTGATTTTGTCGGCAAATGGATGATCTATTTCCGCCATTTCGATACGGTAAACTGGTGGAACACCCTCGTGAGTATAGCCAGCGTGTTCATTATTGCCATCACTCCCAAATTCTCGAAAAAGATACCGGGATCGCTCATTGCTATTATCGTGATTACTATAGCCGTTTATTTACTAAAAATATACGGAGGCATTACTTGTATCGATACCATAGGAGACCGGTTTACCATTCAAGCCCAACTTCCTGACGCCGTAGTACCGGAGCTGAATTGGGAGGCTATCAAGAATTTATTTCCCGTAGCGATTACGATCGCAGTATTGGGAGCTATCGAATCGCTTCTTTCGGCTACGGTTGCCGATGGCGTGATTGGCGACCGCCATGATTCGAACACTGAATTGATTGCGCAAGGCGCCGCCAATATCGTTGCTCCCCTCTTTGGCGGAATACCCGCAACCGGAGCCATAGCCCGCACCATGACTAATATCAATAACGGAGGTAAAACACCTGTGGCCGGAATCATACACGCCATAGTATTATTATTGATTCTTTTGTTTCTCATGCCTCTGGCACAATACATTCCTATGGCTTGTCTGGCTGGAGTACTCGTCATTGTATCTTACAACATGAGCGGTTGGCGCACCTTCAAGGCGTTGCTGAAGAATCCGAAATCGGATGTAACGGTATTGCTGATAACTTTTTTCCTGACGGTGATTTTCGACTTGACTATCGCCATTGAAGTGGGATTGGTAATTGCTTGCGTATTGTTTATGCGTCGTGTAATGGAAACTACGGAAATTTCTGTTATCAAAGACGAAATTGACCCTAATCAGGAATCCGACCTCGAGGTACACGAAGAGCACTTATTTATTCCGAAAGGTGTGGAAGTGTACGAAATTAACGGTCCTTATTTCTTTGGTATCGCTACTAAATTTGAAGAAACCATGTCACAACTGGGCGACCGTCCGAAAGTGCGTATTGTACGTATGCGCAAAGTTCCCTTTATCGATTCTACCGGCATTCATAACCTGACCAATTTATGTACAATGAGTCAAAAAGAGAACATCACTATTGTACTTTCGGGTGTCAATCAAAAGGTTCATGCCGTACTCGAAAAGTCGGGTTTCTACGAATTACTGGGTAAAGAGAATATTTGCAGCAACATCAATGAGGCTCTTGCCAAGGCGAAAGAACTAGTTGCAACCTCTTCTATTGAATAATTCGGCATATTGTTGTCAACGGAATTGGCTCTTTTTTAAAGTCAAAAAGCAAGTTAGAGAATGCATTCTTCATTAAAAAGTATCTCTGTTGCAAAGTATAAACATAAAGAACCTTACTTTTCAACTAAAATGGAGAAGAGCAGCTAAACACTGTATAATTTTATTTACATCCTTTTTGTGTGCACAAACGCAAAGGTCGAATGTGCACAAATCCCGATCTCATTTGTGCACAAACGGCAAGTGGAATTGTGCACAAATGAAAGTTGCGTTTGTGCACAATTCTGAAACGACCTCCAATAAAGGGTTTCAGAGGGGTATTTTACTAAGAAGGCAAAAATATCGTCGGTTAAAAATTCAAACAACTCTTATCTGCATCCTAAAAGCAGCACTTCTATTGGAAAATCTTTTTGAAAGGGAAAATAACCGTTAATTCCCCTCCTCCTTCCTATAACCGATGACATCGTCAGAATGCAAGATGACGCGAATATATGCAAAACGTTACTTCACAGGTTGGTAAGTCAGAAATACCTCTATCCACTACCCACGGTTATACCCTATCCCCATTGGCTTAATTCAATATTCACAAAATGAAATAGAGAAAACAATTTATAATAAGAAGTACATTATGACGCTTCTATCTCAGCTATCAACCCTCCAAATTGCTACAGCAAAGAGTTTTCGTAAAGACTTATATCTAAAAATACGTTACTTTTTGCAAGACATATGGCTATAAATATCTATATTTGTACACTTTAAACAACCTTACAAGACATTTAAACAGTATAAGAAATAATGAAAAAACTACTTACGTCTATTGCTATCAGCTTTGCCGCAATGGGTGTGTTTGCCCAATCTCCGCTATGGATGCGCGATGTTCAATTATCGCCTGACGGCAAAGAAATCGTATTTTGTTATAAAGGAGACCTTTACAAAGTAACTGCCGGTGGAGGTACGGCTATCCGCCTGACGAGCCAAGACTCGTACGAATGTTCTCCGGTATGGTCACCCGACAGTAAACAAATAGCTTTTGCAAGCGACCGGAACGGCAATTTCGATGTTTTCGTCATGTCTTCCGAAGGAGGCGCAGCACAACGGTTGACCACTCACTCCGCAGGCGAACAACCGACCACATTTACTCCCGACGGGAAGTATGTGTTGTTTACGGCTGCTATTCAAGACCCTGCAAGCAGCGCACTTTTCCCCAGCGCTGCCATGAACGAACTCTATAAAGTTCCGGTAAAAGGCGGACGAACACAACAAGTGTTGGCTACTCCCGCCGAAGCGGTTTGTTACGCACCGGACGGGAAAACATTCCTTTATCAAGACAAGAAAGGTTTTGAAAATGAATGGCGCAAGCATCATACCTCTTCTATCACACGAGATATATGGATGTACAATACACAAAACGGTAAACATACCCAACTGACCGATTGGAAAGGGGAAGACCGCAATCCGAAACTGTCGGCGGACGGAAAAACGGTATACTTTTTGAGCGAACGTAAAGGAAGTATGAATGTGTATGCTTTCCCTGCTAACGATTCGAAAAGCGTTAAAGCCGTAACCTCATTTAAAACACACCCGGTACGTTTTCTATCCATCGATAAAAACGAAACCTTATGCTTTAGTTACGATGGCGAAATCTATCTAATGCCTAAAGGTAAATCTCCCCGCAAGGTAAATATCAAACTACTCTGCGATGATGAAGAACAACCTATGCTGATGAAGGTAACCCGTGGAAGTAGCGACGCTTCCGTTTCGCCGGATGGCAAACAGATTGCATTCGTGGTTCGCGGTGAAGTTTTTGTAACCTCTACCGAATACGTCACCACTAAACAAATTACCAACACCGCAGCTACAGAAAAATACGTGACTTTTGGCGCCGATAACCGTACACTTGCCTATGCAAGCGAACGAAACGGACTCTGGCAACTTTATACTGCCAAGATTTCCCGCAAGGAGGACTTGAATTTCCCTAACGCCACGTTGATTGAAGAAGAAGCGCTTCTGCCATCATCCACAATAGAACGGACAAATCCGCAATTCTCGCCGGACGGAAAGGAATTGGCTTTTGTGGAAGACCGGAGTCGCCTGATGGTAGTTAATCTGAAGACCAAAAAGGTACGTCAGATTACCGACGGTTCCGCACATTTCGATACAAACGGGGATTTCTCCTACCGCTGGTCGCCGGACGGCAAATGGTTTACGTTGGAGTTTGTGGGTAATCGTCATGACCCGTATTACGACATCGGTCTGGTAAGCGCGGAAGGCGGAAAACCTATCACCAACTTAACCAATAGCGGATATATGAATAACAATCCGCGTTTCGTTATGGACGGTAAGGCCATTCTATTTGAAACAGAACGCTACGGTATGCGCAACCATGCATCGTGGGGTTCAATGGGCGACTTAATGCTCGTGTTCCTAAATCAGGATGCTTATGACAAATATCGTATGAGCAAGGAAGATTACGAACTGCAAAAGGAACTGGAAGCCGAACAAAAGAAAGAGGCTGAAAAAGCAAAGCAAAACAATAAAAAGAAAGAGGATAAAAAGAAGGACGACAAGAAAGACGGAAAGAAAGAAAACAGTGATAAAAAAGAGTCGAAAGACATCGTTGTGGAATTGGAAAACATCGAATATCGCATCGTTCGCCTCACTCCGAACTCTTCTTCTCTGGGAGATGCCATCATCACTCAAGACGGCAATACGCTGTTTTATCTTTCACGCTTTGAAAGCGGCTACGACCTCTGGAAGCTTGATGTGAAAAAGCGTGCTCCGCAATTGGCCCAAAAAGGTATGGGTAACGGTACTTTCGACACAGACCAAAAAGGAAACATCTACTTATTGGGCGACATGATGAAGAAAATCAACAGTATGTCCGGTGTGGGTACTCCGGTAAGCGTCTTTAGTAACATGAAAATGATCCCTTCGGAAGAAAGGGAAGCGATGTTCAATCATGTATGCCTTCAAATAAATAAACGTTTTTATGAGAAAAACTTGCATGGAGTGAATTGGGAAGCCATGACTAAGGTTTACCGGAAGTTTTTGCCGCACATCAACAATAATTATGATTTTTCCGAAATGCTGAGCGAAATGCTGGGCGAACTCAACGTATCGCATACAGGTTCCAGCTACCGTCCCAGTCTGCAAAGTGAAAGCACTGCCCACTTAGGTGTATTCTTCGATTGGGATTATACCGGAAAAGGATTGCGTATTGCCGAAGTCATTGAAAAGGGACCGTTCAATAATAAGCACTCCAAAGCAGCCCCAGGAGTTATCATCGAAAAAATCGACGGAATAGAAATCACTCCCGAAACAGACTACAATATACTGCTTAACGGTAAAACCGCGCAGAAAGTACTAGTTTCTTTCTACAATCCGAGCAACAAAGAACGTTGGGATGAAGTGGTGAAACCTTACAATACCAGCGGTATGGAATATCTCCTGTATCGCCGCTGGGTAAAACAACGTGCGCAAGACGTGGACAAGTGGTCGAACGGCCGCTTAGGATACGTTCACATCGCCTCGATGGACGACGGCAGCTTCCGTACCATTTACTCTGATATACTGGGTAAATACAATAATCGTGAAGGAATCGTTATCGATACTCGTTTCAATGGCGGCGGACGCCTCCACGAAGATATCGAGATACTGTTCAGCGGAAAGAAATACTTTACCCAAGTGGTACGCGGACGTGAAGCCTGCGACATGCCGAGCCGCCGTTGGAACAAACCTTCCATTATGTTGACCTGCGAGGCGAATTACTCCAATGCACACGGCACTCCGTGGGTTTACCGGCACACGAATATAGGCAAGTTGGTAGGTATGCCCGTACCGGGAACCATGACCAGCGTAAATTGGGAAACCCTTCAAGATCCGTCGCTCGTGTTCGGTATTCCGGTTATCGGCTACCAATTACCAGACGGAAGTTATCTGGAAAACACTCAACTGGAACCGGACATCAAGGTGGCTAATTCTCCGGAAACCATTGTCAAAGGAGAAGACACTCAGTTGAAAACAGCTGTAGAGGAATTGTTGAAAGAGCTGGACACCAAGAAATAAAAACAGAATTATTATCTTACAAGAGATAACGATCGCACTATAATATACAGGAATTCCCTTATTTTGCTTTCTTAACCGATAAGAAAAGACAAAATAAGGGAATTTCTTCTTCTTCATTTAACTTAGTAATATTTAGAAAATATCCAAAGTATTATATAGATCACTTTCTTCTTTAGTTTATTCTCATTAATTACCAAAGTAAAAGCTTTCCCATTTATGCTCACAATACAAATCTAAAGAATACTTTGTATTATTCATCAACATTCCATAATTGATTCCATTGTTGCAGAATATCGTTTTCACCCTTTTTATTTTCCAAAGAAAAAAGTTTTCTTTATTCAACGCAATTATATTATATGCAAGTCTTTACTCTTGAAACTTTACATTCCTTTGCTGCCACCACAGCAAGATTTGCCATACGTTGTCTTTTCATACTTCAACATCCGACATTTTATCTTATTGCATTTATTAACGTACTTTCCTTGACAAGAATTGACTTTGGAATAAGGATTGCATATATGGCGAGAAGAACAACTACTTATTAACACCAATACTCCGAAAATGATTAAAACTACTATATTTTTCATAATTACTTAAATTTATTTTATACTTAAAATTTCCATTTTACACCTGCATTTATAACAAACCCATCAAGAGGAGCATAGATATCCCGAAACATAGGATTAGATATACTGCCTGTATATATAGTATCAAACCGAGTCTGTCTTCTATCTGTAAAGTTTTCAAAATTAGCATACAAAGAGAATTTCTCCCATATTTTTTCAATCATAAACCCACATATTACATACTGTTTTCCTTTAAGTCCATCACTTAATTTTTGTGAACTAAAATAATATGCTTCTAAACCGATTTTCCACTCATCCTCTACTTCATACATTAAAATACTGTTTAGCCGATGCTTTGGCGTCAATATATTTTCCTGTTTTACTCTTTCTTCTTTGGTTTCTGTGTTAGTAAATGTATAGCCTAAATATAAACGAAAATCTTTATATCCAATTTTTACATTTGTTTCTCCACCTTTAGTATCTGTATAGCCAATTATATTGTTAAGTCTATATAATCCGCCTTCTTCTGATTGCAGCAATAGAGTATTATTAAGATAAGTATAAAAGAATAGTTGATTAACACTAAACGTTATATTATCTTCACAAAACGAGGTCACATAATTGAAATCCACATTCAATCCATAACTTCTTTCAAGCTTATTTTTATCTCTGTCAATCGGTAATACATTCTGGTATTGAAGTTTTTCACTATCCTCAGTAAAGATAGTAGGGGCTTTATAGCCAAACCCTCCTCCAAATCGAGAAGAAAATTTATCAGTAACTTTAAAATAGACGGAAATACGGGGAAGAATAGCTGTTCCATAATTGGGAATATAATCCGTTCTTAATCCAGTTTCCAGATTAAACCATTTTGTCGCTTCCCAATTGTTTTGTACAAAAGCTCCTATTATTGCCTGTTTATAGTTTCTTAACTGAAAATCAGCTAGTTTTTTTTCATTAAACTTGTCCGTCCACACATTAAATCCAGCTACCCATTCTGTTCTTTGATTTGTATGTATATATGATAATTCGCTGAATGTAGATAATTGAGTACCTTCAAAAGAATAATATGGTACACCTATATTCCTTTTAAAGAAAGTTAAGCTATTCTTAAAATTGAACCTGTCTTTTTCATTAAATCTGTGTTCAAAAGTTAGTTGAATTAAATGTCTTTGTGTTTTATTCTTTTCGAAATAAGAGTGTGTTTTATCTTTTTTTCCTTTTATGTACTTGATATCTCCCCCTAAACGATTCTCCAACATTGCGTTAAGCCCTACACTCATCTCTGTATTTTTTGTGAAATATAGAAATAGTTTAGGATTAAAGACATATCTATCAAATTGAGGTATTGCAGTAAAACCTATATCTGATGGATCATAAGCCCGGTTCCTATTATAAGAAGCAAAAATTGTAGTACCAACCTTATTAAAGCGTTGTCCATAAAACCCACTTACATCCATACCTTTTCCGGAGGTTCCATTAAGATGTAGGCTCAACTCCCTCTTTTCTTCAGGAGTTTTTGAAATAAGATTAATTAAACCTGCTATTGCACCACCACCATATAAAGTAGATGTAGAACCTTTAATAATTTCCACCTGTTTTAAATCAAGAGGTGGAGTTTGCAATAGTCCCAGTCCACTCGCTGCACCCGAAAAAATAGGAAACCCATCTTTTAATATCTGAGTATATCTACCATCCAGACCCTGTATACGAATAGCTGAATTTCCTGATGTTGCAGATGTTTGTTGAGTGATAATACCTGTACTTTCGTTTAATAACATACGAATATCTCCAGGTTTCATAATTCCCTTTTCTCCAAGTTCTTCACTTGAAATAAATTCCACTCTAGTTGGTATATTCTGAATCGTTCGTGTACCTCTGGTTGATGAAATGATCACTTCTTCTAGCATTTCTTCATCTTGTTCCAAAAAAATTTCTATCGGCACAGTAAAAGACAAAGGAAACGAAAATGATTTTGTTTTAGATTTATAATTCAAATAGCTGAAGGTGATATTTTGTACTCCATTAGGGATATTTGATATAATAATTACACCATTCTCATCAGAACTTGCCCCTTTAGTCGTTTGTGCTAGAACTGCATTCACACCAATCAATACCTCTTTACTTTTTTCATCTTTAATGATTGCTTTAAATATATTTTGCGCCACTACGTTTTCCACTACTAATGTAAACATTGCCAGCATTAATATTTTCATATTCATATTTTTTATTATTGATAATTTAATGCTATATACTTATTCATATCAAATAAATATATACCAAAACTACAGTGAAGTATAATCTCCACCGTTAGAAACTTAATATTTAAGATTATATCACTCCATATGTGATATTTCGAATGAATAACTAAATATCCATAAACTTAGGTGGTTGCCAAATATCTGACAAAAACAGAGATATCAGTTTCTCTGTATAAAACAAAAATTGATTATCATTCAATTGAATCATTATAACGAATGATGAATGATATAATTTCGGTACAAGAAACCCTGTGCAAGTATTACAATGCAAAAAAGGAGAACAACAATTAGTACAAGAAGTTCCATCATCATTAGGAAATGCATCTTCTTGCATATCATTTACACATTTAAACAAACATTTATCTTCCAAAAAGCAAGGAGATGTGGCCAACAACATTACCCACAGAGCTAATATGTAAGATAAAAGTCTCATACTAAATTCTCTATTAATCAATTTTTTGCAAAGGTACTTTATTTAGCTGAATAGTTAATATTAATATTTGTTATATACAACAAGTGTAATTTTGAAAAAATGAACTTTACTACAATATAGTGTATTAAATAAGTTAATACTTGTTTAGTATATTACTTTTTTTTTCGCTTTACTGCGTATCATCAGCAACACATCACCAACTTGCAAACGTACGCTTCCATCCGGAACAATATATTCTTCACCCCGCCGAATCATCATCACCAGCACCCCCTTCGGAAGATGCATATCCATCAGGCGGTCACCGTTTGCCAGCATCTCTTTCGTCAGCACCAAATCACGTAAGGAACTGTTCGTCTCCTCAGGTAACTCAATACCGAAACTATTACCCGTTTCGGGAAACGGTTCGTCCAGATGAAGCAACTTAGCTACCCACGAGACAGATGTTCCTTGTATAATTAGCGACAAGATGGTGATGAAAAACACAATGTTGAATATCTGGTTAGCCCCCTCGATACCTGCCACCACAGGATAAGTAGCTAAGATGATAGGCACCGCACCACGGAGTCCTACCCACGAAATAAACATACGGGAACGGAAATTGATACGCTTAGATTTATAAGGCAACAAACAAATCAATACACTGAGCGGACGTGCCAGCACAATCATAAATAAACCGATAAGCGAAGCTACCAAAGCCACACCCAGCATCTCGTGAGGATTGACCAACAAGCCCAACGCAAGGAACATAATAATTTGAAACAGCCACGTCATACCATCCAGAAACGCAGAAATTCCTTTGCGGTTCACAATTCTAGCATTCCCCACGATAATACCGGCAATGTATACAGCCAGATAACCGTTACCATAAAGCTGGTGCGTTACCGTATAAATAAGAAATACAAAACTAAGCAATAACAAAGGGTAAAGCGAGGCATTGTTCAGATTGATTTTATTAATCATCCAAACAGCCAGCTTCCCTAAAACATATCCAGAAACCGCACCCACTACGAACTGAACAAAAAACGAACTTAAAATAGCCCATACCGACATCCCGCCAGACTGGATAAACTGTATCAGTACAATTGTCAGCATATAAGCCATCGGATCGTTGCTCCCGCTCTCCAGTTCCAAGGTAGGGCGAAGATGATATTTCAGGTTCATCCTCTGCAACCGGAGTATATTGAATACCGATGCCGAATCGGTGGAAGACATAGTGGCTGCCAGCAACAAAGAAAGAATCAGCGTAAAATGAATATTAGTAAAAGATAGATGAGATACCCAAAAAATAAACATTCCGGTAAATAGTGTGGTAAGCAGTACACCCAATGTCGAAAGCAATACACCTTGTGAAAGTACAGGCTTGATCTCCTTATATTTCGTATCCATTCCTCCTGAAAAAAGAATGATGCTCAATGATATCATGCCTATAATCTGGGCTTCTGCCGCACTATGGAACTGCAAACCAAGTCCGTCGCTACCGAACACCATGCCCACCAACAGGAAAAGAAGCAAGGTAGGCACACCGAAACGGTAGCCCGTTTTACTGACGACAATACTGACGAACAGTAAAACGGCTCCGACTAATAACACTATTTCCGCTGAAAAACTCATGCGCTTTTTGACTTGATTGATTTAACAAACTTACTCAACGAGTCAGCTTTTTCGTCCTTATAATAATGTATAGAGGTAACAGGAGAATACACATATGGTTCAAATTCAAACAACTGAGCTCCGGCAAAGCTACCGTCCGAAGTCTTCAGTATTTCCATTTTCACACAGCCATTCGGTACACTTTGAATTGTCGCTACCGATGGAAATTCTCCATTATTAATATAATCCCGCAATAAAGCAGATTGCTTTGAATCGAAGAAAAGAATCTTTTTCTCCACCATACTGCCTGTAGGTAAATACACTTCCCTCTTCGAACGGAAAAAAATCTTATACAAACCTAGTATGATAAGTATAATTCCCGCTACCAAGCTCAACATACTCAGTGTATTGTATCCCTCGTTCAAAAGATAGGATATAATCAACATTACTACACCGACTTCCAAATAAAGGGAAGCCAAAACGGCAGATTTATAACTTATTTTCTTTGCGATATCCGGATGTGAAGAAGCAAATAAGGTAGCTTCCTCTTGTTTATGTTCTGTATTCATAATAAGAAGTTTAATAATTTAATGTAAGATTTATAAGCTGTTTTTCACCCATAATGAAAAAGAATTCTTGTTTCGCTATGGACAAAAGAAATAAAAGTCTGTTATATACTTACCTCCAGTATGTGGACAAAAAGAACTTTCTTCTTCGTAAACTCCACAAACCGGGGTTTTCCTACAACACTACTATTAAACTTCTAAATAATAATGTGCCTTATAGCATACACATAATACAAGCTACAAGGCTTTTGAGAATAAAAAAATCGATGATTAAACAATACATATTGTTGCTGCTTCAGCACAGTTTCTCGAGAAGAAACCAACAAAATGATACGCTTCAATCCTAAAACAGTACGTTCTATGATACTTTGCTGAGCATGCATCCAATGGGAACGGAAAGAAGAAAAAAACCGGCCGGCATCTTGTTCCATTCCGTATAATACAGGCAGTCCTTTTTCCGCTGTATAATGATCGGTTTCTTGTCCGAAAGACAGTACACTTGTATTTTGCGCCTCTTTCACCTTTGTTCCACAGTCTTCACCTTTGGCAAACAAAAGGAAAGTAAAAAACAATAATATAATACCTATGTACTTCATCCTTCACAATTTATGAGGCAAATATACATATATTACTGAAAAAAACGGGTTTTAATGACTTCTATTAACAAATTCGAGGGATTCTGTAAACATCTATATTATAAAAAGAAATAGAAGAACATCGGAAAATGCATATACCTATTGCATCTCGAATAATAAAAAGGCAAATAGAAAAAGAGATGATAAAAAGAGTGTCACAGAATAAATTGTATAACAAGATAAGAATAGCTTTACAAGCTAACCACGTAGATTACCTCACGTGCCGACGTAGACGGCTCTAGCTTACAACGTTGCGCTGTTTACGTCGGGAGCTAGAACTGTCTACGTCAGCACGTCACGAAAGAATATCAAAACATTGATAATTAGATGTTTAAAAGATTAAAGGATTTCTCCTCGACAATACTATCGGTTTTAACGCTTTACGAAATGAAGTGGAATTATAACTCTTATTATTCATTCATTTTTCCATCTTCTACCAAATAAACTTCCCTGTAGATACGCTGCTTCACTTTCTCGAAATGTTCTTCAGGATTCAGACCTTCCGTAGCCATCAAATACATAGGCAATGAATTTCCACCGGGACGATAAGAGGGTTGCACATAAGGAGTATCTTTCCAAAGTGTGAACCCTTGACGTTCGTAAAAACCTATTCGACGACGGCTCATTTCGTCTTCAGGCAGCTCCACTTCCAATACCAACGGACGGTTTATCCTTGCCAATAATGCACGAATTGTTTTTTGTCCGTAACCGCCATTGCGACGTTTCGGATCAATGGCTAAATGTTCACCGTAGCAAAAGGTGTCGAAATCCCAAAAAGTAAAGAAACCAACCGGTTCATTTTCTTCTTCTACAAGGCAACAATAAAAAAGTGGATTTTCATCCGTATTATAACGTTGCGCATTCGTATCGCGACGCTCATCCTCCGGAAAAGCCGTTAAAAAAAGTTCTTCTACAAAATCATATTGTTCATCATCGGTTCGAATAGGACGTAAGTTTATCATAATGGTTGTCTTTTAAGTTTAGTTGGTCAAAGATATTGCTTACTAACCAGACTCAGCTCCGGTTTGTTCAATAAAATATCGGGATAAAAAGAATTTCTGTACCTGTCAGCACCGCTTCAAAACCAATCTTCACCAGATAATCTGTTTTAAATGTTAACTCAAATATTTGGTTTATCAATAAGAAGCCGTAGCTTTCAATCCGGCCGCTTCCAATAAAGAAACAATCCGGTCGAGCTCCTCAGGTGTGGCTTTCTTCAAATCATGGTCGGGCGTTTCCCGGTCTATCGTGTAAATCATTACTTGCCGCGGAGCTATCTGCTTTACCACTTCAATCCAAGGTAGTACATATTCGTCGCCTGTATTGTCTACATCTTGTCCGTTATACAAACCTTTTAAGAACATAGTCTGTATAATCAGATTACCCTTGAACGCTTTCAAAAGTTCAATAATCTTCTGTACATCATAATGTCCTGCCGGACGATCGACTAAACGAATATAATCGATATCCACCGTATCCAGTTTTAGAATATTGTTATCTACTTTATTTAAAGCGGCAAACACTGCCGGACGATGAATAAAAGCAGAATTACTTAGTACGCTTACCTTTGCGTCGGGAAAATAGTTGTCGCGCAAAGCCAAGGTATCGTCTATGATTTCAGGAAACTGGGGGTGAGCGGTAGGTTCACCATTTCCTGCAAAAGTCAGTACATCAGGTTTCGGACCGTTTTGCTGCATATCTTTCAAACGTGTCTCCAATGCCTCTCTCACCTCTTCACGAGTAGGAAAAGGCTTTTTCGCCCGATGGTCGGCATTAAAACCACATTCACAATAAATACAATCGAACGAACAGTGCTTGCCGTCGGCAGGCAAAAGATTTATACCTAATGAAACACCTAAACGGCGACTATGTACCGGCCCAAAGATGGGTGACGGATAAATAATTGTTGACATATAAATTACCTATTTGTTATATCATTCAACAAATGTAGATAAAATCCACGAGATTTTACACCCGCCGGATATAAAAACGATTTTTTATAGAGGAAAGATAGAAAGTAACCATGCCGTATCATATAAACTCACTTAATTTATTGCTTTTTCTAATAGCTATCCAATCTTTCTTTTTCTATCTTTCATTTAGTATAGTACATATTTATCGCAACCTTTACGCTTTTCTTTCTTCAATTTTCAATAAACAATATATCGAATAAGGTTTTAGGACATTGGTTTTCAATAGTCCTGTTCCTTATTCTATATAAACTCTAATTTATTCAAAAAAAGATCAGATAATGCATTTTTATTTCAAACACACCACTGTTGCTAAAGTATATTATCAACAAACAAAGAATCCTGCTTTTCAACTAAATTGAAGAAAAATTTACGACTTTACCTTCACAACTTCTTATTTCTATAACTATTTATTTCTGTAACTCTTTACTTTTATAACTCCATGTTTTTATAACTTTCCATTTCTTTTATTCCTTTTTCTTTAATTCTTCCTATTTCAAAACTTTATTCTTAACTGCAACTGTATATCCCGTTTTAAATTTCCTTCAATCTTTTGTTGGGACGAGCCGATAGATGCTTGATCGAAATAACAGGTATGTCCATATTTGGCAATCAGTGTGAACCACTTGTTCATATCGTAACGTAGTACAGCCGCAAGCCTCATCCCTTGATAGTAGAATGAAGGAAAGGAAAAAGAATAAAGCATTCCTTTTTCGTACATATACAAACGGCTGGCATAACTGTCCGTGTGAAAATACGACGCTGCCAAATCGAAACCGACCGGAATAAAAGTCGGTTTGTATGCTACATTCTGTGTAAACATATATCCGCAATCACTATCCTCATTCATAAAATCTACTTGTGCATAATCGAAGGTCGTTTTACACAATAATTCATTTAACGGAAGATATTGCCATTGTAAACGGAACTTTTGTTGTACTTCCACATCAATTCCTTTTTTCTTAGTATCTTTCAACGTAAAATCTTTACCTTTATTCTTATAACGGTATTTCAACAGAAATGACATCCGCTTGTTTGGTTCCCACAGCGTTTGCAACACTCCGTCTACTCCGCGGGAAGAAGGTACGGAAGCCTGATACTTCAAATAAGGAAAACGAAAGAAATCGAAATAACCGGTTATTTTTACCCGCCTTAGTGGAGTTGCCTCCAATCCTGCATAGAGTCCGCTTTCGTTCTGTACTCCGCTCGACTCCGAAAAAGAATTGGCATACAAAGCGTTATATTCTTTTGAATAATAACGTTGTATCAATATCAGTTTATAATAGCGGGTTAGCTGAAATTGAAAAGAATTCATAGTAGCCAATCCCCCTCCTTTGCAATAAGCCGTTTCTCCGGCAATGGTAAAACGGTGATGAAAGTAACTGTAATCCGTTCCGTAAGCATAAAATTCATTTCCTCGTGGATCGTATTTCTTATACGCTTCATTACTTGGTTTCAACACCCTGTTAAAAACATTATAAACACCTGTTATTCCTATATGGAAACCTTTATCAGAATAAGTTAAATTACTACCAAACAACTCATTAGAAGTATTATTTTTCTTTGATATTTCTAAAGGCGTACGATGATAACCATCCGTTTTAAACGAAGTTATGAACGGGTCTATCATTACTGTAGAATCTTGTTTCAACGTTGCATCCTGTTTCTTATTCGAATAAAAGCCGGTAATTACAAACTTACCCAACCGATAAGCTGCCGCCAATCCTCTAAAGTAATTATCTTCACTGGTAGAAGAATGCTTCCGTATGCCTTTATTCAGACTTCCTATAGAAGACGAGGCTGACATCTTACCTAAACTAAAATCCGTATTCATCACCAATCCCTGTCCAAAGCTCAGCCGATAATTACCTATCACCAAAGCTTTAAGATGTCCGATATCTTTCAACATAAAGTAAAACGAATAGAAATCGTATCCTTTCTTTTCAGAGGTAAAAAAAGGTTCTCCGGGATCTTTTTCGGCTACTATACCTGCAAACACTTTGTTTCCATAATGAAATTGATAGCGGAAAGATTGATAATACGCATCGCCCGCATATTTGCGGTTGGGATAGCGTTGCAAGATACTATCATTATACTCTTTATAACCTGCCCGTTCGTACAAAGGGATATCCAGCCGGGTCGTCACTTGATGTTTCCCATAACGAAGAATATTTTTCAAAGAAAGTTTCTTGCTTTTTTTCTTCACTTCACCTACATACACAAAAAACGCAAGCATCTGCCTTGTTTCGAAATCCATTTCTCCTATCAGTTGAAATTCGCTTAATGTCTGCATAGGACCGTATGAATAAAGATAAGCCAGTATGTTTTCCACCTGCACAGCTGTTAAAAAAGGAAGCTGTTCTAATTGTTCTTTGGTAATCGTATTGATATTGAAAGGATGTTCGTGAAGTTCGCAAAGTTCTTCATAAAGGTAACCCCACGCCGCATATTCGCTCTCTTCGCCGATGGTGATTTGTTCCAGAAAGTGTTCCCAACTTATCATTTGGGCATATATGTTGTTCACCGGATAAATAACGGTAAAACAACTTATTAACAGCACTCTTAACATCCTGCTAAAAGTTGCTCTACCTAAATATTTATTCACTAAATAGGAGTTATATTGTCATTTTCCACAAAAGTAGAAAATACCAAACAGAAATACACTATTATTTCAAAAAAAATGTTTCGCTCGAAAGATATTCTATTAGAGTTTATATCAAATAAGGAACACGGCTATTGAAAACCAATGCCCTAAAACCTTATTCGATATATTGTTTATTTTATAATACTTTCAAACGAAACAAAATAGCTATTTTACGAATTCATGGGTGGTAAAGTATAAGGAATGGAGAACCAGAAACAGGAACCTTCTCCTTCTTTTGATTCCACTCCAATAGTTCCGCCCATTTGTTCTACGATACTTTTACATATAGATAATCCCAAACCTGTGCCATGAACAAAACTATTCAACTTTATAAAACGTTCAAAAATGCTTTTCAACTTATCGGCAGGAATACCTACTCCGGTATCCCGTACATAAAACTTCAAATTATTATCTATTTTATTATACCCTAACGAAATGCTTCCTGAAGAAGTAAACTTCAAAGCATTGTTGATGAAATTGGAAATAACTTGTGTCAAACGGTTTTTATCAGTCCAAAGATGACATTCGGGCAAACGTTCCGTAAAACAAAGTTCTACCTCCTTGGAAGTTTTCATACGTAAAGAACAAATAATTTCATTACACAATTGATTCACGTCTATATCTGTTTTCACAAATTCAAATATACCGGATTCTATCTTAGAAATATCAAGAATATCGGAGATAAGTTGTAACAGCAATTCTGTGTTTTCATCTACAATCGATATATATTGTTTACGTTCTTCCTTGTCTTCCGCATCAATCAGCAAATGGGAAAATCCTACAATTGCATTCAAAGGCGTACGAATTTCATGACTCATATTGGCAAGAAAAGCAGACTTCAAATGATCCAGATTTTCCGCCCGTTCTTTTTCCTTTATCAAATTAAATTCAGTTTCTTTAAGTTCCGTGATGTCATAGTTTATACATACCATATCTATCATTCCCTCTTCCGGCCTAAAATCCCTAACCAATACATTAACTCTTGTCCACGTATAGTTGCCATCTTCACGGAGTATCCTGATATCTTTTCGCAAATGAACCGCTTCTTTCCGCAATACTTTATCAAAAAAGTCTAACATCACCTGACGATCTTCCGGATGAAAGTGAGAATGCACTTTGATTATTTCAGTAAGCGGCGTTCCTTCTTTTTCTCCCACATTCCGATACCAACTACTTATAGCATATCCATTACGGGTTATCGCATTGAAATGCGCATATCCCACTTTAGCATAATCACCTACCAAAGTGAAGAATTCTTGAAATTCCTGTATCTTGCTATAAGCTTTGTTAGTCTCCGTATTATCTATATTAGTTAAAAGAGTATTAATCAATTTTCCTGATGAATCGAACAACGGAATTGATTTTGAAGTAATATCCATTACTCCTTTTTTCGAAGTAGGATAATATTCTCCTAAACGATTGAAATCATATTTGTACGAATAATCCAAAGATTCTCCTTCCTTTAACTTTACCCGCCAATCATCTCTTACTATCGGATTATCAAATAAATTCACTCCCACTATATCCGATTTGTTTTCAACTCCGAATATTTCCATATCTTTCTCGTTAGCATCTATAAGATAACCATCTTTATCATACATTTCAATGCCAACAGGAATATTTTGGTAAATGCTACGAAAATATTGTCTTTCCAGATTCGTTTCCAATTCGGACCTGTGCAATTCCATGCAAATGCTGATGATATTAGCTAACGAATTGAACCATTGATAATCTTCATTACTCCATTCACGATATTCTTTGCCTATATTAATTCCCATATATCCCCACACTCCATCTTTAGAATTCAAAGGAACAGCCATTAAAGATTTAATATTCATTTCTTTCATTTTCTGCTTTATATGAGCCGCTTCTATAGGAAATTTTTCAGGTGTATGAGCTATAATGGAAGAACCGGAGAGGATTTGTCGTGTCCACCATTCATCTGTGCACAACGGTTTGTTATTCCATAAAGTTTTATAAGATACCGTGTTCGATGAAACTATCTCATACATACAACTCTGTAAACTATTTACTTTATCATACTTTACAATATAGGTGCAATCTCCATTAAATTGGTAGAGTACATCGCCTAATATTTTATTAATGACTTGAGTAGTATCGTCAGAATGCAAAAATTCGAGTAAAGTACGGGAAATTCCATTAAGCTGGTACAAGAGGCTGTTCAAACGATCCACTGTTTTTTTCTGCACATTCATTCGTTGGCGGGAAATACACTGAAACATACCCAATACACGAATGTTTCCATTCTCTGTTACGCTTTTCTTACCAACCTTAGTACTTACCCACGTAACGCCATACTTAGAATAGATAGGAAATACCTGTTCATAAATATCCATCATCTTAAAAGATTGGAATTCTGCCAATACACGTTCCCGATAATCTTCGTGTATGAAATACTGAAAATCTTTAAACGATATTTTATCATCGTCCAAGCCCAATAAATCTGCAACAAAATCGGAACAGTAATAAACTTGTTCAGTGAAATCAGCTTCCCACCATCCCATTCTTGCCATAGAGACAAGTTCCTTTAACTTCATACTATCATCCTCAGATATTCTCATTGCCTATCATTTACCATTATGCGCTGCAATATAAACATAAATCTTGATAGTTGATATTTATTATTTCAATTAAATTGGTTTTTCTTTGGTTTAAAAAACAAGTACTGAAAGTAAATTTTCTTATTAACTAATCAGAAGATACAAAAAGAGAAAGATTCATTGCAAACATACGTTAAACATCCAAGTAAACACCAAATGATTCAATTGTTTATGAAATTATTCGTTTATTTTTGTCGATATGAAAGGAATATTCCATATTGTATTTATTGTGGGGTGGTTATTAGTAGGAAGTTCCTCTATAAAAGCACAAGAACCTGTCACTACTATAAATAGGCTGGTAGTAGAAGCTTGTATAGATAAAGGAGATACCATCCCATATGTAAAGCTACGAACAGTCTATGTTTACGCTCCACTACGTTTCAAGAACAAGCGAGAACAAATACGGTACAATAAATTAGTACGGGATGTGAAAAAAACTCTTCCCATTGCTAAAATGATAAATAAAACCATCATTGAAACGTATGAATATTTGGAAACTCTTCCAAATAAAAAAGAACGTAACAAACATATTAAACGAGTAGAAAAGGGGTTAAAAGAACAATATACACCCATGATGAAGAAGCTTACTTTCTCACAAGGAAAACTCCTCATCCGATTAATAGACAGAGAATGCAACCAATCTTCTTACGAACTGGTAAAAGCTTTTATGGGACCTTTTAAAGCGGGATTTTATCAAACATTTGCTGCGCTTTTCGGAGCCAGCTTAAAAAAAGAATATGACCCGGAAAAACAAGACAGAATAACCGAGAGGGTCATCACTTTAGTAGAAAACGGACAACTGTAAAAGTAACGGATTATTTCAGCAAGACAAGAGGCCGTAAATTGAACTGTGTCAGCGAAGGGAACAAATAAAATATTAACTTTG
>ERZ825137.1331-NODE-1331-length-32323-cov-4.525443_pt1 | contig 32323 bp, 24 predicted proteins | sample MGYA00519873_ERZ825137 | MGnify/ENA primary metagenome ERZ825137 (study PRJEB31778, sample SAMEA3449190) | human gut metagenome | biome: human gut; feature: human-associated habitat; material: faeces | place: United Kingdom | collected 2010/2012 ...
TACGAACTGGTACAGGGAAGCCTTGATACGGAAGTGGCAGATATCGCATATGATTCCAGAAAAATTAAAGCGGGAATGTTGTTTGTTGCCATTGCAGGAACGGTTGTCGATGGTCATAAATACATTCCGGATGTTGTGAAAAAAGGCGCATCGGTGCTTGTTGTGGAAAAAGAGATTGAGTCCATAGATGAAAGTATTACAGTGATTCGTGTGGCAAATGGCAGAGCAGCGCTGAGTCTTTTATCCCAGGCGTATTTTGATTATCAGGCATCGAAGATGATTTCGATTGGAATTACAGGAACAAAAGGAAAATCGACAACCACATATATGATTCGTGATATTATTGAAAAATCCGGGAAAACCTGCGGAATTGTTGGTACAATTGGTGTGGCAATTGCCGGCAAGGTGACACCGACGGAGCATACAACGCCGGAATCCTATGATTTGCAGAGATATTTTAAAGATATGGTGGATGCCGGGTGCGAGTATATGGTAATGGAAGTAAGTTCGCAGGGAATCAAGATGGACCGTGTGGCAGGAATGCATTTTAATTATGGTATTTTTACCAATATTACGCCGGACCACATCGGACCAAATGAGCATGCAGATTTTAATGAGTATTTGTACTGCAAGAGCCGTCTGTTTACGATGTGTGACGTCGGAATTGTAAATCGTGATGACCCGCACTGGAAAGAAATGATAAAAGATGCGACCTGTGAGATTAAAACATATGGAACAGAAGATGCGGATATGACGGCAACGGAAATTGAGCATGTGAATAACGAGGGAAATCTGTGCATGAAATTCCATGCGAATGGTCTTTTGAACGGAGATATCATTGTATGGAACCCTGTATTACAGTCTGCTTTCGAGATTTCTTCGATGGGGATCCGGGTGGATCGGGCTGCCTTGGAAAAACAATTGTGGCTGAAAAATGCAGGGGACCGGAAAAAATTGTATTTCCACTCTCTTTTGTTGGAAGGGAAATTACCCCAAACAATGGGGGGAGGAATCGGACAATCCCGGCTCTGTATGCTCTTATTGCAGAAATGTCATATCGGAGAGGTACAAGCCGGCTTATGGCCCGATGAGGTATTGACCGAATGCGAAAAAGCCGGGGTGTTTTTGTTTTAATACCGATAAAACAGAAAAAACGGTAACAACGGAAAGCATTATTGCTATTACCCTTGTTACCGTTTTATCGGTTGGCACCTGATTATTTTATTTCCTTCATCAGGCTTTCTACAGCTGCTTCCAGTTGCAGATCACGGCCTTTCATGGCGCTGGCCGGGTCGTTGGTCACTTTGATGTCCGGTTCGAGCTGCATATTCTCCAGGATGCGGCCTTGGTTGTCTTTCATTCCTACCTGAGGAATACCGAATACCAGGCTCGGATCCATCAGAGTTTCCCACCATACGGCGGTCATCGTTCCCGGTACAGGCATACCGATTACTTTACCGAGTCCCAGTTCTTTGTAGGCCCAGGGGAATCCGTGAGCGTTACTGTAGTTGCTTTCGCTGACTAATACGGCCGACGGTTTGTTCCATTGAGTGAACGGATCTTCACCGATGAATTGGCCACGTGGAACGAATTCGGCGTATTTCTTACCGCTCAGCAGGTGTAACAGGTCTTCATGTAGCCAGCCTCCGCCGTTGTAACGGGTGTCGACGATTATCGCTTCTTTGTTCCGGTATTTGCCCAGTATTTCAGAATATACTTTACGGAAACTGGGACTATCCATGCTCTTCACATGTACGTAACCGATTTTCCCATTGGATAGTTTTTCAACCATTTCCTGGCGTTGTTTTACCCAGCGGTTATATAGTAAACCGTTTTGGTTGCCGTAAGTGGTCGGTTTCACATATTCCTCCCATTCCTTTTTGGTAGAAGGATCGTAGATTGTCAGCATTACCCGTTTACCGCTCAGGTCTTCCAGTATCTGGAAATAATCCTGTCCTTTTTTGATTTCCTGATTGTTGATTTTCCGGATAATCATACCGGGTTTGATTTTACCACTGGTTAGATCCAGCGGACCTTTCTCCAGGATTTCCTTGATCTTCAGGCCATCGCCGTCGAATGTCTCGTCGTAAAAAACACCCAGGGCTGCCGTCTGTGAAGAACTGCCGCCTCCTTTGTAGCTGGCACCGGTATGGGAAGCATTCAGTTCGCCCAGTAATTCGGCCAACATTTCGGCAAAGTCGTAATTGTTGTTGATATAAGGCAGGAAGCGGGCATATTCTTTTTTATAGAAAGCCCAATCGATATTGTGAATGGTAGGATCGTAGAATTTATCTACTACTTGCTGCCAGACGTGATCGAACAGGTAAGCCCGTTCTTCGGGTTTCTTCCATTCGAACTCGGCATTGTAGCTCATACCTTTCAACTGGCCGGAATTCATATCCACTTTAGAGATTTGTCCGCCGGAAAGCAGGTACAGGTTTCTGCCGTCTTTACTCATAACGAGAGCACCGCCTCCTTTGTTCAGTTTGGATAACATACGGGTACTTCCGTTTTTAAAGTCTCTGACCCAAAGGTCGTAACCGCCTTCAAAAGCGCTCAGGTAATATAGTTTTGAAGCGTCGTTGGTCAGTACGGCGTCGCCCAGACGGGAAGAATGGATGGTCAGGCGTACCATCCGGTCTTCCAGGTTTTCAAAGTCGATTTTGAGTTCGGGGAGCTTGTTTTCTTCTGCTTTCGCTTTTTTACCTTCTTTTTCTCCTTCGTCTTTTTTATCTCCCTCTTCTTTTTTACCTTTTTTCCCGGCTTTATCTGCTTTGTCACCTTTCTTTTCCTGTTTCTTTTCAGCTTTGGCTTTTTCTTCGGCTTCTTTCCTTTTCTGTAACTCTTTTATTTCTTTATGAAGAGCCAGTTCTTCTTTGTTCATTCTGAATTCATCCCAGGCTTCCGGATCCAGGAATAAGGCATAGATGTCGTATTGAGCTCCCCAACTACCGTGGCTACGCATACCTTGACGGTCGGTCGACCAAATGATGGCTTTTCCGTTCATCATCCATTTGGGATTCTGATCGCTATATCCACTGTTGGTCAGGTTGTGGATTTCTCCGCTGCCGTCGGCTTTTACAAGAGCGATATCGTTATGCTGCCAGCCGCCGTGTTCGAAATATTTAGCCAGGATCCACCGACCGTCGGGAGACCATTGATACCATTGGTCGCCGTCTTGATAGGAATAGTTGTATTTAGCCGGAAGTACCGTTCTCGATTTTTTGCTTTTCAGATTGATTACCTTGATTTCGGTCCGGTTTTCGAGGTAAGCGATTTCTTTACCATCCGGAGAGAAAGAGGGTTGGAAACAAGCATTAGTACCCTTGGTGATCTGCTCTTCTTCGATTTCTTTGGCATAAGCGAAAGATTTATCGTCTTTGTCTTTGATCCGGGCGACATAGATATTCCAGTGACCGTTCCGTTCACCGGCATATACCAAAGAACGGCCGTCCGGTGAAAATTCGACTGAACGTTCCTGAGTGGCCGTATTGGTGATTCTTTTCGTCGTACCGTATTCGGCGTTAGCTACATATACATCTCCGCGAACAATGAAAGCGAATTCTTTGCCGTCGGGTGACAGAGCCATCTCGGAAGCTCCCCGGTTCCAATTCATTTTAGCAATAGGGGATTCGGTATTGTCGGCGATGATATCAACCGCTAATTTTTTCGGTTGTTTTCCGGGTTGCAGGGTGTAGATCTCTCCGTTGAAAAAGTAACACAACAAGCCGTCTTCAGAGCTGCTCAGGAAGCGGACCGGATGTTTGCTGTGTTTGGTGATTTGTTTGATGTCCGAAGGATTTTTCAGGGACATTTTGCATACATTGAAATCCCCGAAACGTTCACTCAGGAAATAGATGTTTTCGTCGTTATCGGCGAATACCGGGTTGCGGTCTTCCACCTGTTTGTTCGTCAGGTTGGTAAATTCCCCGCTTTTCAAGTCGTGAATCCAGATATCCCGGCATACGGAAGATTTGTGGTGTTTCCGCCAGTTGTCTTCATATCCTTTATAATCGTGATAAATGATTTTATCGCCTTTTTTGTTGAAATTGATGTCGAAGGCGTCGAACGTCAGAAACTGTTCCGGCCGTCCTCCATCGACACTGATCTTGTACACCTGCCCTCCACTGGGGAACTGGCCGTATTCTGCATCGGGCATGACATTGGAACGATAGAGGATTTCTTTACCGTCGGGAGTGAAACATACGGGGATTTCGCTGCCTGAATAATAGGTCAGGCGGGTAGGGGTGCCGCCGCTTACCGGAACGGTATATAGGTTCAATCCTTCGTCCCGGGCAGAAGTGAAAGCGATGGTTTTTCCGTCCGGTGACCAAACAGGCCGGCTGTCATAAGCCGGATGGGTGGTCAGCTGGGTAGCTCTACCACCTTCACTGCTTACCAGAAAGATGTCTCCTTTGTAACAGAATGCGATGGTTTTTCCGTCGGGAGAAATCGCCGGATAACGCATCCATAGCGGATTTTCCTGAGCTGACAGCCCGGAAAAAACAAGGGCTAGAAACCCTGTACAGATAATTTTGATCAGGTTCATGTTTTGCTATAATTGATGTTAAATTTATATCCACCCTCATTTGAAATCACCCGAAATCGAACGACCTCGGTATAAAACGGTGTTAAAAGTAGTGATTTTAACTGTAAAGCGAAATCGGTTGCAGAAGTTTAACGAAAAATTTGGATTTGGACTTGGATAAACAAACGGGGCTGTTATAGAATGAATGGTATTCTCCAAACAGCCCCGGAAACCGATATACTTTTATTTTATAGATAATTTTTAGGTAAAGTATAATTACAGTGTCTTAACTGAAATAGATAATAGTATATTATAGAATATTTTATTTTTGCAAATAATATAATTATTATTTGATTTGTAAACTAATCTGGATTTGTATTCAGACTAGTTATTGGGAAAATAATAATTTTTATTCATTTTAATTAAATGTTATGAAAAAAGTATTTATTATTGGGGGAATTTTGATTGTGGTTTCATTAGCCACCTGTTTTTTCAACTACGGTTGGAATAATAAATTCTCAGAATTTAGGCTAATGCTCCGAAACGTTGAGGCATTGGCGTTGGAAGAAGGTCCATATTATGGACAACCTTGTATCAGGAGTGGAGGAACACTAGATGGACTTAATGGTTCTCCGAAACGGCAATGTGCGGAAAAGTGTAAGCGAATGGGCTTTTATCGTAATGCAGATAAGGCAGATTGGAGTACTTGTCTTTAGGCTGTTAAAATAGAGGTAATTGAAAAGCAATTATCTCTATTGCATTTAATTGATATGTTATGAAAAAATATATTTATTTAATTATTCTCTTGTTTTTAGTGGCTTGTAGCAAAAAGAATCGGATCACTGAATTGAAGATGCCTCCGGTGATTCATCTGACCGGTGAAAAGGTTGAAACTATTCTGCCCCGGTGTTATGAAACCGGTGTATTGGTAGACTCTTTTTTGGTACTGAAAGAAAAATGTACGGATACCATGTTTTATCTTTTCAGTACGAACACTGACCGGGAAATTTTTCGATTTGGAAGGGAAGGACGGGGCGTTTGTGAGTTTTATTATCCTTTTTTTCTAGTTAACTCCTTTGCTTATGATTCGCTGATTATTTACGATAGCCCTGCCGCTACGTTAACAAAAATAGATTTAGCTGCCCTTGTGGAAAGCCGGGATATAGCGAAATGCGTAAATTCGGAGCATTTATATAGAAACCTGAATTTTATGTATAACTTCAATAAGATAGATTCTGCTTTTATCGGAACTTTTATCGAGAAAGACGAGGGGCTTTTTTCCTTTTGTAACCGAAATAACGGAGAGATAAAAAATACGGATTATGTTCCTTATTATTTTTATGAAAAGGGACGTAAAGATGCTTATTGCCATCATGTACTAGTTTCTGAAAAGGACAATTCGATTATCGTCCCGTTTAAATATATGAATTTAATTAACTGTTATGATTTGGATGGAAATTTAAAGGTGACCTATGCTTTGGATTGGATCAAAGAAGAGATAAATACACAAATTCGGGTGGATGATCATACTACAGTAACCTTTTATCGAGCTTATGCTACTCAAAATTATTGTTATCTTCTATGGGAAGGATGTAAAATTGAGGATGCTCGAAAATATCCCACTAAAATTGTTGTGATGAGTTGGAATGGAAAGTTGGAAAAGGTGTATGAATTAAATAATTTCATTGATTTTATTATTCCGGATGAAAATCAAAAAGTGATTTATGGAGGCGTGTTTAATTTCGGAACAGAAGTTACTGAAATTCATAAGTACCCGATGCTTTAGAATAAAAAAACGTCCCCGAAAGGACGTTTTTAATTTATCTGATCACTAGCTTTAATTTTTTTTATAGATTCCCAGTTTGTCCGGATTGAAGCTGTTGATCATTTCATCGTGGGCAGCTACTTTGGCTTTACCGTAATTGATGAAAATTTCGGCAGACTTCACATACTTATCGCATTTCTGTGCATCCTGCAGCAACAGGTAACCGATAATGGTATAACCGGCCATTTCCACCAGACGGCGGGCATGGAAGTCGGTATATTCGGTACTGCCGGCTTCAGCTACTTTGGCTGTTGCGGCTTCGAGTTTACCGGTCATGCATTTCAGGGTTTCGCGCAGGTATTCGTGTTCCGGAGCGATCTCCATTTTCTCGTATACTTCGCGGATATGTTTTGCATATTGTCCGGTGGTGACGCCACGGATGGCAGCTACTACCTGCAACTGGGAAGTACCTTCGTAAATATTGGTGATTCGGGCATCCCGCACGTAACGCTGGATAGGATAGTCTTTCATAAATCCTGATCCACCGTGGATCTGCAAGGTATCGTAAGTGATTTCATTGGCATATTCACTGGCGAAAAGCTTCTGTAGCGGAGTATAGATGTCGGCTAATTTCTGATATTCCTTCATCTCGTTGCGTTCGTCTTTGTCCAGGGCTCTTTCTTTGGAGATATGGTAATAGGTCTTGTACATATCTACAAAACGGGCTGTTTCATAAAGAACGGAACGGATACCATGTAACTTGGCTTCCATATTGGAAAGCATTTCGTAAATAGCCGGGAACTCGATAATGGCCTTACCGAACTGTTTCCTTTCCTGAGCGTATTTCAATCCTTCGCGATAAGCGGCTTCGGCAATACCGACCGATTGGGCGCCGATACCCAGACGGGCTGCGTTCATCAGTGCCATCACGTATTTGATCAATCCCATTTTACGTTCGCCTACCAGTTCGGCCGGAGCATTTTTGAATACCAGCTCACAGGTCGGAGAACCTTTGATCCCTAATTTATTTTCGATACGACGTACGGTAACGGCATTGCTGTTGCGGTCATAGATGAACATGGAAAGTCCGCGTCCGTCGTTCGTTCCGGCTTCCGAACGGGCCAGTACTAAGGAAATATGTCCGTCCCCGTTGGTGATGAAACGTTTTACACCATTCAGATACCATTGTCCGTCGGCTTCGTTATAGGTTGCCTTCAGCTGTACGGCCTGTAAGTCGGAACCGGCATCCGGTTCGGTCAGGTCCATCGCACAGGTCTCGCCGGCACATACGCGGGGCAGGTATTTGGCTTTTTGTTCGTCACTGGCAAATTCGTTGATCGTTTCGGCACAATCCTGTAATCCCCAGATGTTCTGCAATCCGGCATCGGCCCGGGCAACGATCTCGGCGGCCATGATAAACGGGGTGATCGGGAAATTCAACCCGTTGTATTTTCTCGGGAGAGAAATACCGTTCAAGCCGGCTTGATTGATCACATCGATGTTTTGTTGGGTACCGGCGGCATATTTTACATGACCGTCGACTACCTGCGGGCCTTCGGCATCTACCGATTCGGCATTCACAGCTACGACATCCCCGCAAATTTCTCCGACAATTTCCAATACTTTATCATAGTTGTCGAAAGCATCTTCGAAGTCGCGCGGTGCGTTGTCATATTGCTGGGCTTCCGTGTAATTGCGCTCTTTCAGGGCAACGATCTTTTCCATCAACGGGTGGCCGAGGTGGAATTTTATATCTTCATTATCTGTATAAAAATTAGCCATAATGTTTTGATTTTAAGTTTTATTTGCTGTTTTTCTTGTAATACTGGATCATCTTCGGGATAACGACATTCAGGTCGCCGGTGATGACATAATCAGCAAATTTATTGATCGGGGCGTTGCTATCGGTATTGATCGCAATCACCATGGCAGACTCTTCCATTCCTGCAGTATGCTGGATCTGGCCTGAAATACCGCAAGCGATGTACAGTTTAGGACGTACGGTGGTACCGGTTTGGCCGATCTGACGCTCGTGTTCGCAAAAACCGGCATCGACGGCAGCACGCGAAGCTCCGACTTCTCCGCCTAGAACGGTAGCCAGTTCATGCAGTAACTGGAAGTTTTCTTTCGAACCGACACCATAGCCTCCGGCAACAATGATCGGAGCTGCTTTCAGGTTCACTTTGGATTTTTCCATGTGACGTTCGATCACATGGATGACGAAATCTTCCGGAGTGGTGAACTGATTCACATCGATCATTTTGATTTCTCCCTGGTGGTTCGCATTGAAGATTTCTTTTTTCATCACTCCTTCGCGGACGGTAGCCATCTGAGGACGGCAATCCGGATTTACGATCGTAGCAACGATGTTTCCGCCGAAAGCCGGACGGATTTGGTATAACAGGTTGTGATATATTTTATTGTTTTTCTTGTCTTCATAATCTCCGATTTCCAGACTGGTACAGTCGGCTGTCAGACCGCTGTGCAGGGCCGAAGACACCCGGGGACCCAGGTCACGGCCGATACTGGAAGCTCCCATAAAAGCGATCTGAGGTTTTTCCTGTTTAAACAGGTTGACTAAAATGGAGGTATGAGGGAGAGTGGTGTAAGGAGCCAGACGTTTGTCATCGCCCAGCCAAAGTACGTCTACTCCATAAGGGAAGACTTGTTTTTCAACTCCTTTGAGGTCGCTACCCAATACGATAGCTTCGAGTTTTACGCCTAATTCAGTGGCAAGGGTACGTCCTTTGGTCAGTAGCTCGAGGCTTACATCTGCAATAATACCCTCTTCTATTTCGCAATATACAAATACACTGTTCATAAATATTTAGCTTTTATAGCTTATAGCTTATAGCCTTTCGCCTTTTACTTTTTACTTTTTTACCTTTTACTTTTTACCTTACCCCACGGTATGGTTAACGATCAGTTCTTTCATCATTTCATCGATGGCTGTGTCGCTAGGCTCGAGTACTTTGGCTTCTTTGGCCTGAAATACGACGCTTTCAATGTTTTTCACTTTCGTCGGAGAACCGCTCAATCCCAGTTCCTGGGCTTCGCAAGTGATGTCGTTGACACTCCATTCGGTAATTTTCAAGTAAGGACGTTCCTGGAGCAGGTTGAGGTAATCTTCATCGGCATCCTGCATTTCCTGGGTAGCCCGGGCGTATTTATATTTCATCACATAGCGTGCGTTACGGGGGCGGCAGGGGGCAGCAGAACCGTTAACGGTCACGACGCAGGGTACCGGACATTCTACCACTTCTATACCTCTTTCGAGACGACGTTTGATCGTGATCTTGCCGGCTGTAATATCCAGAATATCTTCTGCATAAGTGACTTGTGGCAGCCCCAGTTTTTCAGCTACCTGAGGCCCCACTTGAGCCGTATCTCCGTCGATAGCCTGACGGCCGCAGATCAGCAGGTCGGTCTGCAAGTTCCGGAGCGCACAAGCTAACGCATAAGAAGTGGCCAGGGTATCGGAACCGGCAAAAGCACGGTCGGATAACAAATATCCGCCATCTGCGCCTCTGTACATGGCTTCACGTATGATTTCTGCAGCACGGCCGGGGCCCATCGTCAGAATGTGCACTGTAGTCCCTTCAATTTTATCTTTTATCCGTAATGCCTGTTCCAGGGCATTTAAATCTTCAGGGTTAAAAATAGCAGGTAAGGCTGCTCTGTTTACAGTTCCATCCGCTTTCATAGCATCTTTTCCCACATTTCTGGTATCGGGAACCTGCTTCGCAAGAACAACAATTTTCAGTCCTTTCATGTTACATTATTTAAGTTATCATCCCTTCAAACGATTGAAAAAGTCGAAAGGATTTTAAGATTAATATTTGCTGAATTACACCGTTTAGTACAGGTTTTCCAAACACTTTGAAGCGATTCCGATCACTTCCGGCAGTACCGGAAACTTGTAACTATTTGGTGAGCAAAGATAATACAATAAAGGTAAAAGGTGAAAAGTAAAAGGTAAAAAGTGAAAAAAGTAGGAAGTGAAGGGATGAAACGGTGGAAGTGGTGGAAAAGAAAAAGGGAACGGTAAAAGCGGCAGGGAGGAAGGAGGCATTTTTGCCGTTGTTCCCGTTTTAGCCGCTTTTACCGTTTCGTCCGTTACTTGTAATTCTGAGCGAATTCGCGGCCCGCACGTAGGGCTTTGAGGTTCATCTCTACGATTTCAGCGCCTTTGCGGCTGAAGATGGCACGGATGCCTTCTTCCAGGTATTCGAACGGAATTTCGATGAAGGGAGAAGCTGCTCCCAACATGACGAAATTGCTGGCTCTGACGTTACCGGCAGATTCTTTAGCAATGGTATCGGCATCTATAATCACCTGATGGGGAAGGCTTTTGAGTGTACTCATCACTTTTTCTACTTCGGGGTAGTTGGGGATATTGATAAAAGGTGTGGAGTTGGTCACCACAAATCCGCCTTCCCGTAGATAGGGGAGGTAACGAAGAGCTTCCATCGGCTCTACGGATAAGATGATGTCGGCACGTCCTTTGGCGATCAGGTCCGAATAGATCGGGCGGTCTGAAATACGCATGAAAGATTGTACATCACCGCCTCGCTGGCTCATACCGTGAGTCTCGGCTTGTTTCATGTATAGATTGTTAGTCAGTGCAGCCGAGCCCAAAGCCGCTGCGATAGACAAAATACCCTGCCCTCCTACGCCTGCTAATATAATATCTGTTTTCATAATTTTTTACCTTTAACTTTTTAGCCTTTAGCCTGTAGCTTATTACTTATTCTATTTTTTCTTATTGTCCCTGGCTGCTTTCTGGATGCATACTCTCCGGGGGATGATGACCGATACTCCTTTGTATTCCAGTTCTTCCCGGATAATTCGGCACAGTTCCTCATGGTTCTTGGGTACCGGCAGCAATACCCGGATGTGTTCGGGTTCTACTCCGATACCCTGGCAGATCGATTCTATTTTTCCCAGGGCCGAGGATTCCTGACCTCCGGTCATAGAAATCGATTCGTTGTCGGAGATGATCACTGTGATCGGCGTTTTTTCGTTGACGGCATCCAATAAACCGGTCATACCGGAATGGGTGAAAGTCGAGTCGCCGATAACCGCTACCGTTGGGAATAATCCGGCGTCACAGGCTCCTTTGGCCATCGTGATAGAAGCTCCCATGTCGACACAAGAGTTGATGGACTGGAAAGGAGGAAGTGCACCTAAAGTATAACAGCCGATATCTGAAAATACCCGTCCTTCGCCATAGGTCGCGATGACTTCGTTGAGGGCTTTATAGACATCGCGATGGCTGCAACCCGTACAGAGTGCAGGTGGACGGGGAGCGACGATCTCAGGTACAGGGGCTCCTTCTTTGGTATTGAAACAAAGGGCTTTGCCTACTAAGTCCGGATTTAATTCGCCATCCCGGGGCAGGGTGCCGTCCAGGCGTCCCATGATGTTGTCTTTGCCGGGGTACCCTTTCAGCATTTCTTCTACAACGGGATAACCTTCTTCGAGTACCAGAATCTGTTTACACTCGCGCAATAGACGTTTGATCATCTTACGGGGTAACGGATATTGGCTGACTTTTACTACCGGATAGATACAGCCACCGTCAAAATTTTCCGACAGATAATTGTAGGTAATTCCGCAAGCGATGATTCCGAGTGATTTATCACTACCGTCGATATATTGATTGAAGGGAGATTGTTCGGATGCTTTTACAAAATCCGCCTGTTTCTCAAGTAAGAGTTTATAGCGTTTACGGGCGATAGCCGGGAGCAGTACGAACTGGCGTTTATCCTCCGGCAAGTGCAAGTGATTTTCCGGCAGGCTATCGTGCGTTTCGACTCCGGCACGGGAGTGGGCCAGACGGGTGGTAATTCGCATCAATACGGGAGAACCTACCGTTTCGGAGAGAGCGAAACCGTAACGGGTCATTTCGTAAGCTTCTTGCTGGTTCGAAGGTTCGAGTACCGGTACAAAGGCAAATTTACCATATACCCGGGAATCCTGCTCATTTTGAGAGGAATGCATCGAAGGATCGTCGGCTGCGGTAACTACCAGTCCACCGTTAGCTCCGGTAATAGCTGCATTCATGAAGCAATCGGCTGCCACATTCATACCGACGTGTTTCATACATACCAAGGCTCTTTTGCCGGCGTAAGACATTCCCAAAGCCGATTCCATGGCCGTCTTTTCGTTGGCTGCCCATGCCCGGTGTACATTACGGGCGATAGCCTCTTTAGAATTCTGAATATATTCGGTGATTTCTGTCGAAGGAGTACCGGGATAGGCATATACGCCTGAGATTCCGCTGTCAATGGCTCCCTGAGCTATTGCTTCGACACCTAATAATAGCTGTTTTTGCATAATTTTGTCTGATTTTATAGATTATATGATATTACAATAACACAAACGTCGGAGACGTCTCGGAAATAAAATGTTGAATAATTCGAAAGTGAAGGCAATAACTGCCCCGGAATCAGAGTCCCCAGTGGAATTTCAAGGTACCCATGATATAAGCTAAAACGAAATAATATTCAAAAGGACGGTACATATCGCTAAACGCATATCATGTAAAACGTTTGCGAAGATAGAAATATTCTTTAAAAAAAGAAAGCTCTAACGTATTTTTCAGGTATTTTTTTATTTTTAGCCTTTACCCTCTGGTTTTTAGCCTTTTTACTTTTTTTTCCATATCTCCCAATTTTTTTCCGCCTGTCCCAGCCACATCGCATAACCGTTGCAGGCATGAGCTCCGGCTGCTCTTCCCTTTTGCATGAAAGTGGTTGTTTCGGGATTATAAACCAGGTCGAAAAGATAATGTCCGGCAGTGAGGAGCTCGTAGGGAAGGGGAGGAAACTCCGATGTATCGGGCCAGGTGCCCAGAGGGGTTGTATTTACGATCAGCGGATAACCGGTTATTAAATCCGGTAGCGTTGCATAGCCGATCTCGTCTGCCTGGCGGGGAGTACGGGATACGGTCGATACTTCCATATTCAGAGAGTGTAGGGCGTAACGCACGGCTTTGGCAGCTCCGCCATTCCCCAGAATCAGCGCTTTGGAAATAGCTGCGGGAATGAATTCCAGCAAAGCTTTCCGAAAACCGTACATATCCGTATTATATCCCACCAGATAGGGTTGGCCGTTCGGATGGCTCACTTTGACGCAATTGACGGCACCGATAACCCGGGCTTCTTCACTGATCTCGTCCAGAAAGGGAAGGATATTTTGTTTGTGAGGGATCGTGACATTAAAACCGCAAAGGTCGGGCGTTTGTTGTAATAGTGTTGGAAGCTGCCGGATGTCGGGCATTTCGAAGCTCCGATATTCAGCAGCGATATTTTCTTTTTGGAATTTCTCGTTAAAATAACGGGGCGAGCAGGAATGCCCCAAAGGGTATCCGATGATTCCGTATATTTGCATGATTACTGTTGCTTTTGCATTTTCTTTCCGATGAGCTCTATGCCATAAATAAGCACAAAACCCACGATACACATCACGATCGCTTCCATTAAAAGCGGATCGGATTGCGTCAGTTCCTGAAAATAATGCGGAGACACATTCGCTTCCACCAAAGGTCTTACTACTCCGTGTGAGTCGGTATAGGTTTCCAGAGTTTCTTTCCAGGGCCATACTTTATTCAGAGACCCTACCATGAATCCCGTTAGGGTAGCGACAGTCGCTGTATGATATTTTTTTAAAAGCCAGGATAACAGATGGGAAAAACTGATGATACCGGCAACCGCTCCGACGATGAATAACAACATCACCCCGATGTTCAGGCTGCTGACAGCTCCGAGGATATAGGAGTATTTCCCCATCAGTAGTAAAATGAATGCCCCGGATATGCCCGGTAAAATCATGGCACAAATAGCTATGGCGCCGGATAAGATGATAAACCACCATGTATTGGGAGTCTCGGCCGGCGACATCACGGTAATGACATAGGCGATACAGCCTCCTGCAATCAGTGAGATCACCGTACCGATATGCCAGTGTTTGATTTCTTTGGCTACCAGTACCGACGAAGCGACGATCAAACCGAAGAAAAACGACCAGATATAAATGGGATGATGTTCCAGTAACCAGGTCATGAGTTTGGCCAGAGAGAAGATAGAGATGGCGATACCACCGGCCACTCCGAGTAGGAATGACCCGTTGATCTTTTTCCAAAAGTCTGCAAACTTCAGGCTGAGCAACAATTTTAAAGCTTGGAGGTCTATACTTTTGATCGAATCGATCAATTCTTCATAAATCCCCGTAATGAAGGCGATCGTACCGCCGGAAACACCCGGAACCACATCTGCAGCACCCATGGCACAGCCTTTCAGTACCAACAATAAATAATTCTTTTGTTTTCCCATATTTTTCTGTTCACTTTTCGAATTTTATAAAAAAATAAATCCCAAGCGGGATTTATTTTTTCAATACGTTTCTATGCTCAAAACGGAATAGATCAAAAACAGTCTTCACCGGGGTGAAAGTTGTCAGGGGAACCTCGATGAATACCGTAATCCAGTTCGCCATTGCTCCATTCCAAAGCCCCGGGAGTTCCTGTACTTTAATTTCTTTCCCTTTATATGATTTGTGGGTAATAAAACCTTGTTCGGGGGCAATGAATTTTTCGAGATCGAACTTCTTGCCTTTATAGTTTTTTACACCGCATACCAGATCGACCGGATTGAAATGAGTAGAATGATCGAATACTTTTTTCTGTTCTTTATCTTTCAGATTGATCTGAGCCGATTCGACGATCATCAGGCGTGAACTGCCGTCTTTCATTTTCACCCAGAACGGTCCTCCGCCCGGTTCACCTTCATTTTTTACCATTCCACATACCCGGATCGGACGATCCAGCAATTGATGCAGATGTTTAATGCGCTCTTTTTGGTTTTTATAAGTTTTGCCTTCCGCTTCTTTATAACCGATTTGTCCCATAAAGGCTTCAATCTCCCGGAGTTGTTCTTCTGTCGGTTTTTTATCCAGTATACTCAGGTAGCTGAAAATCTTTTCTTGTAATTCCACCAGTGTACCGGCCAGCAGTCTTTTATATTTGATCGTATCTCCCTTGGCCCGGTCGGGGATAACGTTATCGATATTTTTGATGAAAATAATATCGGCTTTCAATTCATTCAGGTTATAGATCAGGGCACCGTGTCCTCCGGGACGGAATACCAGCTTCCCTTCGCTGTCTCTCAGTAACTCGCCCTTGTCGGTGAGGCTGACCGTATCGGTGGAAGGTTTCTGAATCGAAAAGGTCACTTCGTATTTGATGTTGAACATCTTCTCAAATACTTTGGTCACCTTCTTCAACCGTTCTTTAAAGAGATTTATATACTCTTCCGAAACGGTGAAATGCAAGCGGGCTATTTTTCCATTGTTGCAATACATTCCTCCTTCAACGATATGTTCGTCGAAAGCCGTTCTGACAAAATCCCGGTAAATATGAAAATCGACCAATCCTTTGGGGGTATTCCCATAGTTCAGGCCTTTGTCGGTAAGGATATAACTAAGGATTTCGTTAAATTGCCGTTTGGCGATCATCTTGTCGATGTCTTTTCCATCATTCCACAGAGCGGCAGACAAACGGTTATAGAAAGGAAGTTCGTCCAGTTTCAAAAAGAAATCGTGCATTGTACCCGCCCCTTTATCCTGCACGAATTCCAGGAATTCTTCTTCTGTACCTGTATAGGTATCCATAAAAGTAAACAGATCTTTGAACATCCGGGTGGCCGATCCGGAAGCCGGGACCATTTTCAGCAGTTCACATTCCTGACGTGCTTTATCGAAATTTGCGTTCAAACGTTCTTCATCTTCAGCCTCGATCCGGATAATTCCATTACCGATGGTGGCTGGTTCGGACAAATCGACATAGTCGAATCCTTTTTCGAAATTGGCTAATTGCCGGTCTATCTGTTCCGGTTTAATATCTCTGTGTTTGAAAACTTTCAGATCTTCTTTCGTGTAGTCCATAATTTAGTGATTAAAGCTTACAAAGTTGTAAGTCGGATTAATTATCTTCCTCTTCGTCATATACCTCTTCCTGATTGTCCAGTTCGGTTTCATAGAAATCCTCAGCTTCTTCCATCAGAGAATCGATATCATCTTGAGACAGTGGTTCTTCGTCGATCCAGTAAATTTTTTGATTACTGTAAAATCCGTCCAGATCACATTGAATGATACAACGTGGTTTTTCGGTATGAACAACGTAGACTAAATCAAGTGCTTCCTGTGAGTTGTCCGCAATAAGAAATTTGGGTAACATGTCATTTTATTCGTTTAAAATTATCAGTCACAAAGATATGCGATAAATGTAATTTTTTTTATAATCGGCCGATAAAAATCGATACGATGCCATTTTATTCTGAAATTAGTTCGTTGTTTGTCATATTTTGGGGATAAAACCCGAACACAGGAAAGTTCGGCCGGGCAGTGGGATATACCATAGTACTGATGTCGGCCGACGAGGTGTTCGACCCTGCTGAGTTCGAAGGAATAACCGATGTGGATGTCTATGTCGTTCTTAAAAAAATACGGAAGAACTGAAAAAGATCCTGAATTTTTGACAGCTTAAAAACATTTGTAACTTTGTCTGTTGTCACATCGTTGTAAATAAACTATGATTGCATCAGAATTGATATCGAATGTTGTGCCGGTGCTCAAACCCGAAGATACCTGCTTGCAGGCGCTCAACTGGATGGAACTTTTCCGGGTGTCCCATCTGCCTATGGAGCAGGGAAAAATGTATCTGGGGCTTGTAGATGATGAGATGATCTATGCCCACGGCGACCTGAACGATCGGCTGGATGTGTTGCAGATTCCGGTGGAAGGTACCTTTGTTTATGAAAATTATCATATTTATGATGTTATCTGTCTGGCGGCCGGAAGTTTGTTGTCGGTGGTACCCGTACTCGACCGGAAAAATAATTTTGTCGGTTCGATTACTTTGACCGATATCCTCCGGCATTTGGACACTTTGCTATGTGTAGACCAGCCGGGAGGTATTCTGGTGCTCGAAGTCAACCGGATCGATTATTCATTGGCCGAAGTTGCACAGATTGTAGAATATAACGAAGCCCGGGTATTGAGTTGTTACGTGTCGGGAAACCGCGATTCCCAGCAACTGCAGATTACCTTGAAGATAAATACACTGAATGTAGATCCGATCCTGGATACTTTTATCCGGTACGGATATACCGTTAAGAATAGTTTTGTCACAGGCGAGGAAGAACAGGATAGTCTGAGGGAACGCTATGGATTATTGATGAAGTATTTAGAGTTATAGAGTTGCTGAGTTATAGAGTTGCTGAGTTATAGAGTTGCTGAGTTATAGAGTTGCTGAGTTTAAAAAGTTAGCAACTCAGCAACTCAGCAACTCAGCAACTTAGTAACTTAGTAACTCAGCAACTCAGCAACTTAGTAACTTAGTAACTCAGCAACTTAGTAACTCAGCAACTTAGTAACTCAGCAACTTAGTAACTCAGCAACTTTTTTCTATCTTTGTCTGTTGAATGAAGGAGGATCGATTTATGACCGTAGCGATTTATGGCAGAAGTATAGAACCGGAATTTTTTCCTTACCTGAAACGTCTGGTCGAAGGACTGGAGAGGAAAGGAGTGGGGATGGTGTGTGAAGAAAAATTCGCTGCGCTGTTGAGTGGAAACTACGGTTACGAACCGAAATTTTTGAATTGTTTCGGCAGATGTACCTTGATAAAAGAGGAGGTTGAATTGCTGCTGAGCGTCGGTGGGGACGGTACTTTTCTGGATTCGGTGATTTATGTGAAAGATAGTGGGGTACCTGTATTGGGGGTAAATAGTGGACATTTGGGGTTTTTAGCGAATGTACCCGTGGAGGAGATAGAAGATGCTGTCGATTTTATCGCTGCCGGGAAGTATGAGGTGGAACAGCGGGATATGTTGCAGCTTGAAGTGGAAGGACAACGGATAGCGGATTTCGATTATGCCCTGAATGAAGTGGGAGTTTTGAAAGCTGCTACTTCTTCTTTATTGAAGATACATGCCTATATCGGAGAGAATTATCTTACGACCTATTGGGCCGACGGATTGGTGGTGGCTACTCCGACGGGGTCTACGGCTTATTCCCTGAGTGGTGGAGGACCGATTGTGAGTCCCGAATGCCGGAATATTATTCTGACTCCGATCTGTCCGCATAATTTGACGATTCGTCCGTTGGTGGTACCGAATACGGCTGAAGTGAGGCTGAAAGTGGAAGGGCGTTCCGGCGAATATGTGTTGTGCATGGACTCCCGGATCCGGAAGATGACGGACGGACAGGAATTGAAAATTTGTACCGGAAGCCAAAAAATCAATGTGGTGAAACTACCCCGGCATAATTATTACGATACCTTGAGGAATAAGCTGATGTGGGGGGAAGACAGACGCAACGGAATGAAAGACTAGAGTGAAAAATCGGAAATGGAAGTGGGTAAAAAGGTGCTATACGATAGGATAGAACAGAGGGAGTTGCCGAAACGATTCCAGCTATGTTATTGTTTCTTTGCATTTGTTACCCGATTTTTTACCTTTATAAGCTTATTTTTCCCTCTTTTGTTGTTATCTTTGGACGGTTTTTGTCAACCTGAGGGAGAGTTAGGAATTTTAGGAGGAATGGGGTATTATATGGGCGAATATAATCCCAATCGGCACTTTGATCGGAGTCAGCGTTATCTCGGAGGTTTTTGCCGTTATAATCTGAACGATCGTTTTGCTTTACGGCTGAATGCAGGTTTTTCGAAAATAGATATCCGGGAGAGATCCTTGCTGTCCAACGGGGAGACGGTATATCCGGCTGGATTTCATTGTACGGTGAAGGATGTTGCTGCATGGATCGAATTTGATTTCCGCAGTTTTGGGTGCAGAAAGTGAAAGAATTCTCCTGCTGGTCTCCGTATCTTTTTACCGGAGTGGGATATCTCGGAGCCGGCGATGAGAGTAGTGTTTCTATCCCTTGGGGCATCGGAGTAAAGTTTAATCTTTACCGACAATGGTCATGTGGGGGCGAATGGAGTACCCGGAAATTGTTTACCGATAAAATAGATCTGGTGTACGATCTCCGGGGGGGCGGAAGAGACTGATTTTGTAATAAAGATTGTTTTTTTGCGGGAGGAATTACGGTATCTTATCGTTTTCCATTGAACCCAGAATGTCACTTTTGAGTGAAAAACAGAATAATAATGCAAGATATTAAAGAAGAAATTATAGCAGCGGGCTTGCCGGAACATATCGCGATTATCATGGACGGCAACGGACGCTGGGCGGAACAAAGAGGCTTAGACCGGGTGTATGGACACAAACAGGGGGTGGATACGGTGAAGTCGGTTGTAGAAGCTAGTGGGGAAATCGGTTTGAAATACCTTACTTTATATACCTTTTCTATAGAAAACTGGAATCGTCCTAGGGCCGAAGTTGATGCGCTGATGGGGTTGATGACCGATGCGATTATCCGCGAAACGCCCGAATTGATGCGGCAGAAAGTGCGGGTGAAAGTGATCGGGAATACCGGTGATTTGCCGGAAGAGGTATGGCATAAGTTGGAAGGGTTGATTCACAGGACGGCTGCAAATACAGGAGTGACCTTGGTGCTGGCTTTAAGTTATGGAGCCCGTTGGGAAATTGTCGAAGCTGCCCGGAGGTTGATGGCCGATTATAAGGCCGGAAAAGTGACGGATACGGAGGAGGTTACGGACGAATTGTTTGCCCGTTATCTGACTACCGCGGGGATTCCTGATCCTGATTTATTGATTCGTACAAGCGGAGAATGCCGGTTGAGTAATTTCCTGTTATGGCAATGTGCCTATACGGAGTTTTATTTTATCGACAAATTTTGGCCTGATTTTGAAAAAGATGATTTATATTTGGCAATCCGTAATTTTCAGCAACGGGAGAGACGTTTTGGAATGACCGGAGAACAGATAAAAGTGAAGGGTGAAAAGGGAGAGGGGATAAACGTAACTGAAAAGTAACTGGTAACGCTGTCTTAGATAGCTAAAAGAATATATATGGTTAGAAAAGTAATTCTTTGTCTTTCAATAATTTTTTTCTGCTTTTGTCGTGTTATGGCGCAGTCGGCTGATACTTTATTCCAGCCTGATATTTATTATTCGAGCCCTAAAACATACGAAATTGCCGGTATCGAGGTCACCGGTATTGGTGAGCAGTACGATCCTGAAACATTGATTCTGGCTACCGGTCTCCGGGTGGGATCCGAGGTGAAAATACCGGGGGATGCGATAACGAAAGCGATACGCCGTTTGTATGGCCAGGGATTGTTTTCCGATGTGACGATCTCTGTCGACCGGGTAGAAGGACAGAAAGTATTCCTGATTATTAATCTGGCAGAACGCCACCGTTTGTCGGCGATTAACTATATCGGACTCAAAAAATCGGAAGAAAGTAAAATTAAAGAGAAGATCAATCAATTGCCCGGAAGCCAGGTTACCGATAATATGATCGCCGGTGTACAGCGCATCATCGAAAAATATTTTAAAGAAAAAGGATACTACAATATCTCTGTGAAGGTTTTACAGCGGGATGACCCTGAAAGACCGAATTTTGTGTATTTGGATGCGACAGTCGAACGGAAGAATAAAATCAAGATCAGCGATGTGTTTATCACCGGAAACGAAAAAGTGCGTGACAGCAAGCTGAAGGGAGCGATGAAGAAAACCAAAGAAAAGTCGTTGAGGAATTTCTTTAAATCGGCAAAATATATTCAGGAGAGTTATGAAGACGATAAATATAACCTGCTCGATAAATATAACGAACTCGGTTACCGGGATGCCGCTATTATCGCCGACAGCGTTGTACAGGAAAGTCCGAAACGGGTGAAAATCTATATCGACGTCGAAGAAGGAAACAAGTATTATTATAATGATATTACATGGGTCGGAAATACGGTGGTCGATGCCGATAAATTATCCCGATTGTTGAATATTAAGAAAGGTGATGTCTATAATAAGAGTTATTTCGATAAGCGTTTGAATTCGGATGAAGATGCTGTAGCCAATTACTTCTACCTGAACAACGGTTACCTGTTTTTCCGGGCGATGCCGGTAGAGACTGTTGTGGGGAACGATTCGATCAATGTCGAGATTCGTATGGTGGAAGGACCACAGGCGACGATCGATCGGGTAATTATCAAAGGAAACGATCGTACTCACGAGCATGTAATCCGGCGTGAATTGTATACTTATCCGGGAGAATTGTTCAGCCGGGAAGATGTTATCCGGAGTGTACGGGAATTGGCTAATCTGGGACATTTCGATCCCGAAAAAATCAATCCGACTCCACTACCGAACCAGGAAGCCGGAACGGTAGACCTGGAATACAAAGTAGAGGAAAAAGCAAATGATAAGATCGAGATCTCCGGAGGTTGGGGGGCCGGTATGATTATCGGTTCTGTCGGATTGACTTTCACCAATTTCTCTATGAGGAATATTTTTAATTGGGAGTCATATCGTCCTTTGCCTCAGGGTGATGGCCAGACTTTGAGTTTGAAAGCACAGACCAATGGAAAATATTATACCTCTTTCAGTGTTTCTTTCCGGGAGCCCTGGCTGGGAGGTAAAAAACCGAATTCATTGAGTGTGTCGGCTTATTATTCCCGTCAGACCGGTTATAGCCGTAGTTATTATAACTCCTATTATGCCGGAAATAGTGCCAAAGACATGTATGATACCGATCAGTTGATGACCACTTTCGGGTTGAGTGCCGGATTGGGACGACGGATTACCTGGCCGGATGATTTCTTTACCTTATATACCGAGGCTTCCTATCAGCGGTATACCTTGAAAAACTGGCCTTATTATATTTTTTCCGAAGGAAATTCGAACAACCTGTCTTTTGCAGTACAATTGAGAAGAAGCTCTATCGATAATCCGTTGTATACCCGTGAAGGTTCTGACTTTACCCTCGGATTGACGTTTACGCCGCCTTATTCCTGGTTTACCGATAAGAATTATGCCAGTCCGAATATTAAAGATAAAGATAAATACCGTTGGATCGAGTTCCACAAATGGAAATTTCAGGGAAAAGTATTTATGCCTCTGGATAAAAATAAAAAATTTGTGTTGTATACAGGGGTACAGTACGGTTACCTCGGTCACTTCGACAAAAACAAGCGTTCGCCGTTCGAAGGATTCGAAATGGGGGGTGACGGTATGTCGGGATATAGCCTTTACGGACGTGAATATATCGGTTTGAGAGGATATGAAAACGGTTCTCTGACAAATGCAGGCTCTAGCTTTATCGCTCCGAATGCTTCCGATGCCAGCTTGTATTCCAAGCTGACCATGGAGTTGCGTTATCCGATTTCGCTGGCACAGTCGGCGACGATCTATGCGCTGGCGTTTATGGAAGCCGGTAACTCATGGTATGAACTGAAAGATTTCGAACCGTTCAACCTGTATCGGTCTGCCGGTGTCGGTCTGCGTGTATTCCTGCCGATGTTCGGGTTGTTAGGTATCGACTGGGGGTATGGATTCGACTCTGTACCGGGACGTCCGGGAGCTGCCGGTTCACAGATCCACTTCGTATTAGGACAGGAATTCTAAAATGGATTTGCGGTTTACGATTTATGATAGGACATTTTAAATTGAAAAACGGATTTATTTTATTATTTTTGTCTTGCATATGGAGTACTGCACAGGCGCAAAGCGGAACACGCTATGCTTTCGTGAATATGGAATATATTTTCAGCTGTATCCCCGATTATGCAAAAGCCCAGCAGGAACTGGACGATTATTCGCAGAAGTTGCAGGCCGATATCGATGCGGTATACGCGGAAATAGCAGAAATGCAATCCAGATATAATGCCGATAAAGTGTTTCTGACTCCTTCGATGCGCGAAGACCGGGAGAAAGAAATTGCAGCGAAAGAGAATAAAGCCCGTTTGTTGCAGCAACAATATTTCGGCACCGACGGTTATCTGTTCGCAAAGCGCGAAGAACTGGTGAAACCTTTGCAGGACGAAGTTTTAGCGGTCATTAAAGATGTCGCTAAAGAAGGAAATTTTGGTATGATTATCGATGTTGCCGCCGATAATTCAGTTGTCTATTTCGACCCGAAACTCGATAAAAGCAATGTCGTATTGCGGAAATTGGGGTATAGCGTCAAAAAGAAAGAAGAATAAACCGGTCGTCTGAATGAAACAGATCCGGAAGAGTTAGATAATTTAATGATAATATTTATAAACCAGAAAAATGATGAAAAATACCATTAAAGTGTTTGTACTTGTAGCTTTGACATTGGCTGCAATGAGTGTTTCTGCACAGGTAAAACTGGGCCACATTGAAACTCAGAAGTTGATTCAGGCTATGCCGGAATGGACTGCCGCTCAAAAGACTTTCGAAGAGGAACAGAAAAAAGTAAATACAGAGTTGAATGGTTTGAGAGAACAATTCCAGACTAAATTAGCCGAATATTCTGAAAAAATGAAGACTTATTCAGAGGCTATGCGGGCTACAACAGAAGAAGAATTGCAAGGATTGCAGCAAAGAATCCAACGTTTTCAGGAAACGGCTATGGCTCAACTGGAAAAAACACAAAATGATCTGATGCAGCCTGTAATGGAAAAAGCATTGAACGCGATCAAGGAAGTAGGTAAAGAAAATGGGTTTACTTATATCTTCGACATGAATGCCGGTATCCTGTATGCCGCTGAAAATTCACAGGATGTCCTGCCGTTGGTAAAGAAAAAATTAGGATTGCAATAAGGAGTGTAAAAGGATAAAAAGCCGCCTGGGATAGGCGGCTTTTGTCGTTTCTGATTCAAGGATATGGAGCAACACAAAGAGAGTATCGGCGTATTTGATTCCGGCTACGGAGGGCTGACTATTTTAAAAGAAATTGTCCGGAAATTACCGGAGTATAATTATGTGTATCTGGGGGATAATGCCAGGGCCCCTTACGGTGCCCGTTCTTTTGAGGTGGTCTACGAATATACGCGGGAGGCTGTTCATAAACTTTTCGAAATGGGGTGCCGCTTGGTGATCCTGGCTTGTAATACGGCATCGGCAAAGGCGTTGCGGACTATACAGCAAGTGGACTTACCGCAATGGGATCCCGAAAAACGGGTATTGGGGGTTATCCGTCCCAGCGTAGAAGCGCTGAATACCTATTCGCAAAACGGACATGTCGGGATTCTGGCTACCCGGGGAACCGTAGCATCCGGATCTTATCCGATAGAAGTCGGGAAATTATATGGTGAAGAGAGGTTCCGGATTACCCAGCTGGCGTGTCCGATGTGGGTACCGTTAGTTGAAAATAACGAACTGGATGGAGAAGGGGCGATCTATTTCGTCCGGAAATACATTCAGGAACTGTTGGGTACCGATCCTGAAATCGATACGATTATCCTGGGATGTACACATTATCCGTTATTACGGCCGCTGATCGCCCGTTTTGTTCCTTCACGGGTGAAAATTATCGGACAGGGACAAATCGTTACCGGGAGTCTGGCCGACTATTTGAAACGGCATCCTGAGATCGACCGGAGATTGGGTAAGGACAGCAGGCGAAGTTATTTAACCACTGAAAAAACAGAATTGTTCGATCGGATGGCCGGTTTATTTTTGAAGGAAGAAATTAGTTCACAAAGAATTTTTATGTGTTAAGTTGAAATCTTTTAGCAGTATCTCAATTATTTTTTTATATCTTTGGATAAGATAGGATGCGGCTCGGTAAAATCATCAAACAAGTTTGTTGTTTTTGCTCTTGCCTTTCACTATCTTTGACAAGGTATCGGTTGGAAGATTAAATGTCGTGCAAAACAATTAGTATCGTTGTCGGAGGCAGCTAATATCTATGACAGAACAAGAACAGATTAAAGAAGCTTTTGAAGATTTATTGAAATCGTTACGAAAAGAGACTTCTAAAGAGAACAGACAAAAAATCAAAGAAGCTTTCGAATTTGCCAATGAAGCTCATAAAGGTGTGAAGAGAAGGTCCGGAGAACCTTATATTCTTCATCCTTTGGCTGTTGCTAAAATTGCTGTGAAAGAGATCGGTTTGGGGACGACTTCTGTCATCTCTGCTTTGTTGCATGATGTGGTGGAAGATACCGATTATACAGTTGAAGATATCGCTAATTTATTCGGGCCGAAAGTGGCTTCTATAGTCGATGGCCTGACCAAAATTAGTGGGGTCATGGGATCGGATACCAGCCGGCAGGCCGAGAGTTTCCGAAAGATGATCCTGACGCTGGCCGACGATGTCCGGGTGATCCTGATCAAGATTGCCGACCGTTTGCACAATATGCGTACGCTGGCTTCTATGCCCGAGCATAAGCAAGTGAAGATTGCGAGCGAGACCCTGTATATCTATGCCCCTTTGGCTCACCGCATGGGATTACATGCCATCAAAACCGAGCTCGAAGACCTCAGTATGAAATACGAACATCCCGAAGAATATGAGGTTATCGATAAAAAGATCGAAGCTTACGAGAAACAATTTTCGGCACTCTTTGAAGAATTTATCAAGCCGATACGTAAAAGTCTGAGCGAGAACCACTACGAATATACCATCACCGCCCGTACGAAGAGTGTGTATTCGGTCTGGCTGAAAATGCAGAGACGGAATATCAGTTTCGATGAAATCTACGACCTGCTGGCCGTACGGATTGTGTTTAAACCCAAAGCAGATCAGCCTGAAAAATGGCAGTGCTGGAATATTTATTCTTTGATTACAGACATTTATAGTCCCAAGCCCGAGCGGATTCGCGACTGGGTGAGTGTGCCTAAAGCCAATGGATACGAAGCTTTGCACTTGACGGTTATGGGACCTGAAGGACAATGGTTCGAAGTGCAGATCCGTTCGGAACGTATGGATGAGATTGCAGAGAAAGGGTTAGCTGCCCATTGGAAATATAAAAATGAAGGCGAAAGTTCGGAGTTGGATAAATGGCTGGCGGGAATTAAGGAGATTCTCGATCAGCCGGATGCCAGTGCGCTGGAGTTCCTCGACGAATTTAAACTGAACTTATTCGCAAAGGAAATCCGGGTATTTACGCCTAAAGGATATATGCGTACCTTGCCTAAGGGAGCTACGGCACTTGATTTTGCTTATGATATCCATACTGAAATCGGAAATACCTGTATCGGAGCGAAAGTGAATCATAAGCTGGTGCCGATGAGCCATAAACTGACGAGTGGAGACCAGGTGGAGATTTTGACGAGCGATAAACAGAAACCTCAAAGGGAGTGGCTGGATTTTGTGGTGACGGCGAAAGCCCGGACGCATATCAACGCCACCTTTAAGAAGTATAGGAAAGAACAGATCCGGACCGGTATCACGATCTTCGAGGCTGTTGTGAAAAAATTGGATTTACCGCCTACCTCCGAGCCATTGAAGAAAGTTCTGACCGATTACAACCTGACCAATAAGGACGATTTGTATGTCGAGCTCGCTAAAAATATCATTACGGAAGGAGATCTTGAAAAAGTACTCAAGAAGAAAGCGGAAAATAAATTTATAAAATACTGGAAACTCCAGTTCTTATGGAATGGGAAAGACGGAGAGGAAAAAAAGAAGAACGACAACGATGTCCAGCTGGATGTCAATTCGGATTTCGTGATCGCTCCTTGCTGTAATCCGATTCCGGGAGACGACGTGGTTGGTATGAATATTGCAGGTACGAAGGTTACGGTTCACAAGCGTTCTTGTCCCGAAGCGATCCGCTTGATGGCCAGCTTTGGAGATAAGATTGTCCCGATTAAATGGGTGAGCCATAAATTGATGTCTTTCCTGACAGTGATAAAAATGACAGGAATCGATAAACCGGGGATTGTCAGCGATATCACCGCCCTGATCGCAAAAGAAGGGAAGGTGAATATGCGAATGATTCATTTCGATACCCGGGACGGTATTTTTGAAGGATTCATTCATCTGTATGTACATAATACAGCCGACTTGAATAATATAGTTTCCCGTATATCCCAGATACAAGGGGTAGAAAGCGTGATGAGGGTGGAGAATGAGGAAAGATAAGAGATGATAGATGGAAGGAGGAGAGAAAAAGAGAGGTGAAGATTAGAGTGAGAAATAGATAGGAAGAGAGAAAAAAGAATGAGGATGGAAAAGATGGTTGACGAAAGTTGTTCAAATATGGAGAAAATAAAAGAAACTGTAAAAGAGATTTTTACAACTTATTTGCAACAAAAAGGACACCGGAAGACTCCGGAAAGATATGCTATCCTGGATGAGATCTATTCGCATACAGGACATTTCGATATCGAATCCCTGTATGTTTTTATGAAGAATAAAAATTATCGGGTGAGTCGGGCTACTTTATACAATACCATAGAGTTGCTTTTGGATTGTAAGTTGGTGATCAAACATCAGTTCGGGAATAATATCGCCCAGTTTGAGAAAGCTTTTAACAACCGTTACCACGAACATCTGATTTGTCAGAAATGTGGTAAAGTGGAGGAGTTTGCCGATTCCCGGATCAACGAGGTCGTCGAACATATTGAAGATAAATACCAATTTTCTGTGCATCACCACCTTTTGTATATTTATGGATTGTGTAAGGCCTGTCGGGAGAGTGAGTGATTTTAGCGGTTTTTTCTGTTTACAATAGAAAAAAATGTTTACTTTTGCACGTTTGTGTTTCCCGAAATCCGACGGGAAGTTTTGGAGAAAGAATTACTGTAAACGAATAAATAAAGATACAGATGAAAGTTGATGTTTTACTTGGATTGCAATGGGGAGATGAAGGGAAAGGAAAAGTGGTTGATGTATTAACACCGAAATATGATGTCGTGACCCGTTTTCAGGGCGGTCCGAATGCCGGACATACCTTAGAATTCGAAGGGCAAAAATATGTATTGCGTTCTATCCCTTCCGGGATATTTCAGGGTGGGAAAAAGAATATTATCGGGAATGGAGTTGTACTGGATCCGGTTCTGTTTCGTCAGGAGGCTGAGAGTTTAGCTGCCAGTGGACATGATCTGACCAAACAATTGTGTATATCCAAGAAAGCACATCTGATCCTGCCTACTCACCGGGTGCTGGATGCTGCTTATGAAGCTGCTAAAGGAGATGCGAAAATCGGAACGACCGGTAAGGGGATCGGGCCGACTTATACGGATAAAGTGAGCCGTAATGGGTTGAGAGAAGGGGATGTGTTGTATCATTTTGAAGACAAGTATGCGGCTGCTAAGAAAAAGCATGAAGCCATTGTGAAAGCCTTGAATTATCGATACGATATCACGGAACTGGAAAAAGAATGGTTCGAAGCGATTGCCTACCTGAAGCGTTTTCAGCTGATCGATAGTGAGCACGTTATCAATAATTTGCTGGAAGAGGGTAAATCCGTACTTGCCGAAGGGGCACAAGGAACGATGCTGGATGTGGATTTCGGCTCTTATCCTTTTGTGACTTCGTCGAATACTATTTGTGCCGGAGCTTGTACCGGTTTGGGAGTCGCTCCGGGAAATATCGGTGAAGTTTACGGAATTTTCAAAGCCTATTGTACCCGTGTGGGTGCCGGTCCTTTCCCGACAGAATTATTCGACGAAACCGGAGAGAAGTTATGTGCTTTGGGACACGAATTCGGAGCTGTTACCGGCCGGAAACGCCGTTGTGGCTGGATCGATCTCGTGGCTTTGAAATATGCTGTGATGATCAATGGGGTTAGTCAGTTGATCATGATGAAGAGTGATGTATTGGACAGCTTCGATACGATTAAAGCTTGTGTCGCTTATAAAATAAATGGAGAGGAGACCGATGAATTTCCGTTCGATATTTGTGACGGAGTCGAACCTGTATACGTGGAAATACCGGGATGGAAAACAGATATGACCCAAATGACTTCGGAAGATGAATTTCCGGAAGAATTCAATGCTTATGTCAGCTTTTTAGAAGAGGAGCTGGGAGTACCGGTGAAGATTGTCTCGGTAGGTCCCGACCGTGAGCAGACGATTATCAGATATGAAGATTAAAAAAGAGCCGTAAGGCTCTTTTTTTTATCTGGACCGGATTTCTTTCCGCATAAAAGAACCGTAAGACAAAGCGAAACAAATGACCGTTGCTGCGATGAGGCCTGTAAGTTGAGGCCATACGATCAGCAGGCTTTGGCCTAGAGGCAAAGGACTAGGGATTGCCCCATGTACCTGTTCCATCGTCAACGGTCCCAGACTACGGACAGAAGGCATCAACAAAGTGGTTGTGGCTTCGTTGAAAAGCATACTGGGAGCAAAGCGCAATAAATTGAGCATAAACCGTTGATAACCGATCATTTGATAGGTGGTAGCCATTTCCGATGGACTGATGGCTTTACCGATCAGGTTGATAATCATATTATAGAAAATACTGAAGAACAACCAGATGGCGACACAAGCCAGGGCGGAAGTTGCAGCCTGACGGAATTTGATCGAAAAGAAGATCGAAAGATTCAGCCAGAAAGCCACATAACAGATACTGATCAGGATAAAAACGATGACCCGTAAAAATTCTTCTGCAGTTGGAGGAATACCTATGCTGATCAGCCCGAAGCCCATCACCAGAAATCCCAGAACGAAAAGCATGACTCCGATGACGATCAAAGCACCTACAAATTTGGCATTGATCAAATAATCCCGGTGAATGGGCTGCGATAAAATACGGCTTAAGGTTCCTTTATTCTGCTCCGAATTGATGGCGTCGAAGCCTAAAGCGATTCCTAACAGCGGACCGAGAAAACTGACGAAAACCGTGAAAGAAGGTAAAGTTCCGTCGCTGACCGTGAACAGCTTGAGAAAAAGAAACGAACCGTCCGGATCATTGGGTTTTATCGCTGCTCCGATGTTGGTTAGGGCGGTATAGAGCGATCCCATACACGTTAGTGCGATAATACCTATCAGGATAAGGAATCTCCAGCTTCTGACGTGATCGGAGACTTCTTTGCGGACAATTGTCCAAAAGGGACTGTGATATTTATTCATGACCTTGTCCTCCTCCGAAATATTGGTTATAAATGTATTCTAATCCATGTTCTTCCTGTTGCAGATCGTTGAGTGAGAGATCAGCCAGTAGCCGGCCTTGAGAGAATAAACCCACCCGGTCACAGATTTGTTGTACCTGGTCCAGGTGATGGGAAGAGAACAGTACGGTCAGTCCTCTTTCGTCCCGTAATTGCCGGATCAGACTGATGAATTCCTGTACGCCTGCCGGATCGATCCCCGAGGTGGGTTCATCCAAAATAATCACTTCCGGATTTTTGATGAGTACATCTGCCAAGCCCAGACGCTGGCGCATTCCCCGGGAATATTTACCGGTCTTTTTATCGATTTCCCTGTCAAGCCCTACCCGTTCGAGGAGCTGGGCTGCATGCTGCCGGGCTTCTTGTTCCGGGATATTATTCAGCCGGGCGGTATACAATAAGTTTTCAGGCCCTGTCATGTCGTCGTAGAAACCGACATCTTCGGGTAGATAGCCTACCTTTTTTCTGACCTCGACCGGATAAGTCGTAGAGTTGATACCACAAACATGCACTGTGCCGGAAGTCGGATCGGTCAAGCCCAGCATCATCAGGATCGTTGTCGATTTACCGGCTCCGTTCGGTCCTAAAAGCCCGAAGATTTCACCTTTGTGAATTTTTAGGTCCAATCGGTCGACTGCTGTGAAATGACCGTATCGCTTTGTTAACTGAACCAATTCGATAACGCTTTCACACATAGCCTACCTCCTTCCGTATTTGCGAAACAGATAGTAAACGGCACCTAAAGCAGCCAGGATGACAACGACACCAATCCAGCCGGTGATCATAGGGGTTTTGACAGATATTCTGAAATCGGTGGTTGTATCGGCTTCCGGTGCACGAGCAGTGATTTTAGTCACATAATCTCCGGGGAGAGCTTGACGGGAAGCTTTGAGGACAGCTGTAACATTCGCTTTATCTCCGGGAGCCAGACGATCCAGTTTGGACGGTTCGAAACTGACCTCCCAATCGATCGGTTTGTTAGCGGACAACTGGATGTCCTTTAATTCGGCAGAACCGGTGTTGAGGACGACTAGTTCGAGTTTCCGGGTGTCACCTGCAGTGATATCTTTACTCAAGAGACCTTGGGGGGTGGTTAATTCAATACGGTACGATCCGGTGATAACCACTTCAAACTCGAGTTGGGCAGAAGTGGAGCCGGTAGTAGCGATGACAGGTATTTTGTATGTACCGGCCTTGACATTCGAAGGAGCTGTGATGTCGACCGAAATATTTTCGCTGGCATTCGGGGCAACCTGTGCCGAAGTGGCTTGTTTATAGTTGGCTTTGAAAATGACATTCCAGCCTCTGGGGGCTTCTGCCATGAGAGCATATAATTGTTGTTCTGCAGTTTGGTTTTTCAATGTGGCGTTGAAAGTGAACGTCGATTTTGAATTTCCTTGCATATTGTTGATTTACCCGAAGCAGACTCGCCTGTAATACCTATCATTATTCTTTTTTCCGGATTCTGAATTAAACGTCTGGAAAACTTCTGAATAAAATCATACCGAACCTCAACAAAAATCGGCTCGGCAGCTTTATTATCATATGCTAATACTTGTTTAAATTTTGACTGCAAATAAAATGCCAACAGTTCACGTCCCGTTTTTTGGTTAAAATCAGGCTTGAGTATCTTATCTGCGGAGTTCAATTCTTTTTCTATTAAATGGGAAATCCCTGTTTTATCATCTTCAGTCATATGCTTATTCCAATATTATTACATTATACCCTTAAGAAATTTAAAGGTAAAGGGGTGTTAAGACTCAAATAATTCGCTGATTTTATCAGCAATATCTCTAGGATCAATTTCTTGAGTTATTTTGTTTATATCCTGCGCAGTTTGATAAAGCTTTGCAGCTTCTACTTTATCGCCTACAATAGAAGTTGCTCTTGCAAGATTAAAATGCGCCAGTGCGTAGTTAGGATTTGCATCCACAGCATTTTTAAACAATTCAATTGCTTTATTAACTCTGCCTAAATCATCCAGATAAATAACCCCAAGGTTATTGTAGGCAATATCATAATTTTTATTGTATTTAATTGCCAGTTCATAAGACTTTATAGCTTCTTCAGTATCCCCC
>ERZ825137.1334-NODE-1334-length-32291-cov-182.866392_pt1 | contig 32291 bp, 23 predicted proteins | sample MGYA00519873_ERZ825137 | MGnify/ENA primary metagenome ERZ825137 (study PRJEB31778, sample SAMEA3449190) | human gut metagenome | biome: human gut; feature: human-associated habitat; material: faeces | place: United Kingdom | collected 2010/2012 ...
GCAAAGACCGTCAAACTTGATAGTTAATTATACAAAAATATGTTAAATTCACGTTGCAGAGGGGGGGCATAAGTTTTCTCCGTTATTTCAGATGCGAATAAAGAACAGCTGCTACTCGAACAACTTTTTAAGAATATTCAACTCTATGTGCAACTTTCTTGAGATCCGCTTTAGGTCGAGTTTATATTTCTTCCTTAGGACAATCGCCATGCGGCACCTCTCATCCACGCTTAAATCCGAGAGGAATCTGACCTTATATTCATTTCTTAACATTCGTTGAATGATAAGGTTAACCTCTTCATCCGACAAAACCACCAATTCGCCGATGCCTTCCGCGAGATTGAAATATGCATCAAAGTCCCTGACCACACGATTGCTATAGTTCCATGAAGACTTCAGCACTTCCTCTGCCTTACCGTTCATCACATAGGACTCAGGAAGTATCATACCCACGGTTTTGTTAAAGTAGTAATTTTCAGGCAGTTTCACCCTCGTCCTAAAAGTATTCCGGCAAAACTTATCTGAAAGATCCTTTATTTGTACTTTTTCAAAAAGTCTATTTATGTCACTGAATATCAAATTGCAAGAGCCCCATAGATAACCCGGGGCAGCGATGTTCGGACATGCCTTTAAAGGATTTCTGGCAATGTACACTATAGTGTCTTCAAGTTGTTTTTTATCTTTCACGCGAATGAGTTTGAAGCCGTAGTTTTCCGGGAGGGGGCTGTGGCCGTTTGCAATCAGCCGTGCATTTATTCTCCTGAATATGAAAGACATACAATTCACAATGTCGTTTCCGGTCGCCAAAACAAGGAAATGACCGTGATTGATCATAAAGTTAAACACCACAATGGAGACATTATGAATATACTGAGCTATCGCAACAGTGTTCATTCCGTCCACGTACTCACTCTCGTCATTAAAGAGTTGTCCTGTTTCGATCGAGTCCAGCACCACATGATAATACCATTTCGGCCATGTGCGATACTCCTTCCAAAGTTTTAGTCGTTTACGTTTAGTCATGTTTTTACATTTTTCGCCAAAATACGACAATTTTTCATATCGGATAATAAGAAACAGAAATATTTACTATCAAAAACATATATTTCTGTTTTTTATGATAAAATAATATTTTGCATCATTAATTATCAATAACTTATGTTTTTAAGCATCAAATCAAAGAGTCGTTCAAAAAATATCCGGTGAGCTCACGAAATAAGAATTCCTTCCTCACTCGTACAAGAATTCCTATCCACCGGTATCGAGTTTTGCCAGTGAACGATGAGGGCGGGATTCGGGCGGATTGTCGCTCGCGGAGTCACATGTGGGACAACCAAGGCGGGATTCGGGCGGATTGTCGCTCGCGGAGTCACATGTGGGACAACCAAGGCGGGATTCGGGCGGATTGTCGCTCGCGGAGGCACAAGCGCGACAACCAAGGCGGGATTCGGGCGGTTCCGCGCCCGGGGAGGCACACGGAGAGACAGATGAACGATTTGAGCGGGATTCGGGCGGATTGTCGCTCGCGGAGTCACATGTGGGACAACCAAAGCGGGATTCGGGCGGTTCCGCGCCCGGGGAGGGACAAGCGGGTAGTGAACGGAATATAGAAGTATGATGTTGTGAGCAGGGATGTAGGGAGGGATGTAAGCCGGGATGCCAGCGGAAATGCCAGAGGGAGTTGCCAGAGGGAGTTGTCAGAGGGAGTTGTCAGAGGAAATGCCAGAGGGAGCTGTCAGCGGAAATGCCGGCCGGGGATGAGACGGGGATTTGGTCAGCGGCCCAGGAGGAAGAGTTGGGAGGCGTGGGTGCGGGGAAGGGTTTGGAGGTTGGTTATGTCTTTGGCGGAGAGGGTCACACGGATGGAGAGGAGGGCTTCGGCGGAGGGGGTGACACGGATGGAGAGGAGGTCTTTGGCGGAGGGGGTGACACGGATGGAGAGGAGGGCTTCGGCGGCGGAGGCGAAGGCTAGGGAGGGGGTGTTGTTGTTCTCGCTTAGGTGGCAGAGGAAGAGGTTCTTCAGGCCGGGGTGCCAGAAGCGGCGGATGGCGGAGGCGCATTCGTCGTTGCTCAGGTGGCCGTTGCCTTGGCAGATACGCATCTTTAGGTCGTGGGGGTAGGGGCCTCCTATGAGCATTCCTGAATCGTAGTTGGACTCGATCACCACGGTGTCTGCCTTCCGGGCATATTCAATGGCCTCGTCGGTCGCGCGGCCGGCGTCGGTCATCAGGAAGAAACTGACGGAAGACCATTCTATGAAATAGCCTACGGTCTGGGTCGCGTCGTGCGGTACCACAAAGTGGCTTACCAAAGGGAGATCCTCTTCGGGAACATCATCGCGCAGTCTTACTCTGACGGGGGCGGCGGGAAGGATGCGGCGGTAGGAGGCTATGTGGGCCTGGGTGAAGGTGTGATGGGAAAGAGCCTCGTGGAGAACGGCGGTGGCGTAGACCGGCTTTCCCAGATGCTTGCAGTAGGAGCCCAGGTGGCGGATGTGGTCCAGATGGTCGTGGGTCACTAGAACGGCCTGGAAGGAATCCGTGCCCAGGCCGTGCTCCGCCAAGGTCTTTTTCAGGCGGCGGACACTCACGCCGGCGTCGATCAGGAGGCCGGACTTGCCGTCGGAAAGAAAATAGCAGTTGCCGCAGCTGCCGCTGGAGAGGCTCAGAAACTTCAACATCAATTCTTCTCCTCCTCGCAATATTTCGAAATCACACTGTAGGCGTCGCTTACGCCAAGCTCGCCGGCGCGGGAGAGGTCTATGCAGCCTTTCTCCTTGTCCTTAAGGTAGATCAGCACCAAGCCTCTGTTGAAGTAGGCGTCGCCCATGTAAGGGTAGACACTGATGGCTTTCGTGTAGCTGTCCACCGACTCCACGAACTTGGAGGACAGGCAGTAGAGGTTGCCCAGGTTGAAATAGATGTACGGCACTCCCGGCAGGAGGCGGTCGGCGGCAAGCATGTCGTCAATGGCTTCCGAATAGTCATACGTCCGGCTGACCTGATCCCTCACACGGGCGCGGGTGGTACCCTTGTCATCCATCGTCAGGGTCTGGACATTGTTCTCGATGGAGGAGATGAAGTCGATCATCTCGGCGCGCAGCACTCCCCTGTTCAGGTAATAGAACGCCTTGTAGTACTCTGAATATTTTCCGTCGCTCTCGGCATTGACCGCGGTGTCAAACTGATTCAGCGCGGAGGTGTACTGCTTGGACTGGACATCGTAGAGGCCTCTGATGAACGCCCTGTCCGCTTCCGACAAAGAGTTCGGATTGCCGGCTGAGAGATAGGAGTCGCCGTAGATCGAGGCATCGATGCCGTGGGCGAACACCGGCTTTACAAGCGAGTCGGAGTTGGAGACGGTCATCATCACCGGAGAATCCGAGATGAACTGGTCGATCAGAGGGTTCTCGTAGCGGTGCCTGAGGGCCACGTTCTGATTGTCACGCCGCGCCGCGAGGCTGAACTTGTACAACGATTTCAGGCGGATGTTGATGTCACGGTTCTGAAGAAGCTCATTGTCAAAGTCTTTCTTTGCGAAATCCGCGTCCAGTGCGATCAGCGCGCTGTACTTCTTGGTCGTGTCGGCGAACGAGCCGGCCTCGGAGGCGTTCTTCGCGCGGTACTCCTGCACCTTCTTCTGGGCGATGTCGTAGTCCTGCTTCGAGGACTTCGCCCGTCCGAGCATATTCTTGACGTAGGATCTGTTCAAGTAGGCCTTGGCGAAGTCGGGATAAAGCTCGATCGCCTTGTCGTAGTCGTCCAGGGCGTCGAGCCAGCGGCCCATCCGGACGAAGTACGAGGCCCTGTTGTAGTAGGCCAGCACATTCTCCGGATTGATGTTTATGACGTGATCCATGTCGGCAAGAGCCTCCTCCATGTTCCCGACCTGCGCGTTGATCAGACTTCGGTTGTAGAGGGTGAGGGCGTTGCCAGGCTCGTCCCGCAGAACCCTGTTGAGGTCGCCCATCGCGGCGTTGTAGTTGTTCTGGTCGTAGTACATCAAGGCCCTGTTGAAATAGGCGAAGGTGTTCGTCGTGTCCAGGCCGATGGCCTTGTCCATGTCGCCGATGGCATCCTTGTAGTCCTTGCGCAAGGCATAGACGCGTCCCCTTCTGATGTAGCCCTCGGGGTCGAAGCGGTCCAGTTTGATCGCCCGGTTGTAGTCTTCCAAAGCCTTTGTGGTGTCGCCGAGGAAAAGATAGGAGGCACCTCTGTTGAGAAACGCTGACGGATCCTTCGGCTCCTTTCTGATGTAGCGGTCGAAGTCGCTCACGGCCTTGTCGAACTGTTGGGCGAGGAAATAGGTCACTCCCCTGCTGAAATAGAGGCCATTGAGTCCCGGGCGAAGCTCAAGTGCCTTTTCCAGATCCTTCAGAGCCTCGTCATATTTCCCGGAACGGCTCAGGGTGATGGCCCTGTAGTGGTAGCCGTTGGTGAAGACGGGATTCAGACGTACCGATGTGTTGAAGTCGGCCTGGGCCCCGCGAAGGTCTCCCAGATTGTACTTGGCGATGCCTCTGTAAAAGAATGTCCAGCAATCAGTCGAGTCAAGCCTCGCAAGAACGTTGAAATGGCCGATCGCCTCTGAATATTTACCGTCAGCCAGAGCCGCTCTACCTCTGAAGTTGAACACATCCTTGTCGTACTGCGCATTGGCGACCAAAGCGAGGCACAACAGGAAAAACAGAGTCAGCACTGACCTTTTCATACAAATATATTTTACTTTAAGGCTTAAAATTCCTAATTTTGTCGTTTGCAAAGATAAACATTTATCGTGCCTTGAAGACGCATTTTTATAAATTTTTCATATTCATTCTTCTTCTGGCAGACGCGGCGGCGCTTTCCGCGCAGCAGAACAGTGTCAGGATGGTGCCTTCCGGAAGGAATGCCGAGAAATACATCTCATCCGAGAGCCTGAGAAGGGAGGTGGAGTTCCTATCGGCCCCCTCATTCGGCGGGCGCGCCTCCGGCACAAGAGGGGCGACCGAAGCGGCGTTCTGGATCTCAAGGCATTACGCCAGCATCGGCCTGATGCCTTTCGACGGCAGCTGGAGCCGCTCGTTCAGACTACCGGCGGAGGGCGGAACGGGCGGAACGGGCGGAACGGGCGGAACGGACGGAACGGACGGAACGGACGGAACGGACGGAATGCGCGGAACGGACGGAACGGACGGAACGGACGGAACGGACGGAATGCGCGGAACGGACGGAACGGACGGAACGGACGGAATGCACGGAACGGACGGTGGCTCAACATTGAAAAATGATGATGAAGGGCGCGGCGGCGCGGTGGGAAGGAATATCATCGGTTTCCTGCCGGGAAAAAACACCTCCGGGAAGGACAAGTATGTGATCATCGCCGCCCACTATGACAGCCACGGGGTCATCGACGGGAATCTCTATCCGGGAGCGGACAGCAATGCCTCCGGCGTTGTCGCCATGCTGAACCTGGCCGTGATGTTCGGGAAGATGAAGGAGCTTGGACGGGACTACGGAAAGAATCTCATCTTCGTGGCCACGGACGCCAAGGAAAGGAATTCCGCAGGGGCGGAGGCGCTGATGGCGGAAATCCGTAGCGGCAGTCTGAGGAATCCGTCCAGCGGCGAGGCGATCACCATGGACAAGATCTACGCCACCGTCGTGCTGGACATTATCGGCAGCACCCTGGAGCCGATCCACAAGGGAAGGAACGACTTTCTGATCATGCTCAGCGGCGGGCAGTTCACATTTGACCTCACCCGCGCGAACGAGGGGCCGGGACTCGGACTCGACATCGCCACGAACTACTACGGAAGCCAGAGCTTCACGGAAATGTTCCACAGAAGGTTCGGCGACCAGAAGGTCTTCACGCAGAACGGGTTGACCTGCGCGGTCTTCACCTCAGGCATCACCATGCTCACCAACAAGACCTCGGACACTGCCGGGACGCTTGACTACGAAATACTACGCAAAAGAATATTCCTTATCTTCCACTGGTTGGAAAAAATACTCTGACAATGAAAGAATTCTGGTCTATGATGAAGCGCTATGTCGCTCCTTTCAAGAAATATCTCGCCGGATCGGTCGTACTGAACATCCTTTCGGCGGTCTTCAACATATTCTCGTTCGCCATCATCGTGCCGATCCTGAGGATCCTGTTCAAGATCAACGAGACGGTCTATTCATTCACCCCCTGGAACGAGGTCTGGCAGATGCCGTTCAAGGATCTGGGGGACGCTTTCATGGGCAACGTCTACTGGCAGCTGGAGCAGCAGATCTCGACACTCGGAGCGTCGATGGTGCTGCTCTTCCTGTGCATATTCCTTGTGGTGATGACCGCGCTGAAGACGGCTTGCTACTTCGGCTCGTCCGCCGTGATGGTGCCGATCAGGACGGGTGTGGTGAAGAACATCAGGATGGACATCTACAACAAGATCCTGGCCCTTCCGCTGGGCTTCTTCTCGGAGGAGAAGAAAGGCGACATCATCGCCAGGATGAGCGGTGACGTGCAGGAGGTGGAGAATTCCATCACGGGATCGATCGAGATGCTCATCAAGAACCCTATCCTGATTTTCTTCTACTTCGCCGCCCTTCTCGTGATCAGCTGGCAGATGACGGCCTTCACCATCCTTTTCGCCCCGCTGATGATGTGGGTGATGGGTGTCGTGGGAAAGAACCTTAAGAGGAAATCGCTTGAGGTACAGCAGCTTTGGAGCGACGTGATGGCCCAGGTGGAGGAGACCCTCGGCGGGCTGCGCATCATCAAGGCCTTCATCGCCGAGAGGAAGATGTCCGAAAGGTTCGACAACGTGAGCGAGGCGATGAGGAAGAAGAGCAACCGCGTGACGATCCGCCAGTCCCTCGCCCACCCTATGAGCGAGTTCCTGGGAACGGTGCTGATCATGATAGTGCTGTGGTTCGGCGGAACCCTGATCCTGGGAGGGAAATCGACCATCGACGCGCCTATATTCATTTATTATATGGTGATCCTCTACAGCATCATCAACCCTATCAAGGATTTCGCGAAGGCAGGGTACGCCATCCCGAAGGGCATGGCCTCGATGGAGAGGATCAACAAGATACTGGACGCGGAGAATGACATCGTGGAGCCTCGGGAGCCTAAGACGCTCGGCGGATTCAACGACAGGATCACCTTCGACCACGTGAACTTCCACTACCCCGACGGACAGAGGAAGGTACTGGACGACGTGAGCCTGGAGATTCCTAAAGGCAGGACGATCGCCATCGTGGGGGCTTCCGGAGCCGGAAAATCCACCCTTGTGGACCTCATTCCGAGGTTCTACGACCCGACCGGCGGGGCGATCACCATCGACGGCACCGACATCAGGGACGTGCGGATCGCCGACCTGAGGAGCATAATCGGCAATGTCAACCAGGAGTCGATCCTCTTCAACGACAGCATTTTCAACAACATAGCCTTCGGAGTGGAGAACGCCACCATGGAAAGCGTGATCGAGGCGGCCAAGATCGCCAACGCCCACGACTTCATCATGGAGAAGGAGGGCGGCTACGACTTCAACATCGGCGACAGGGGCGTGAAACTCTCCGGCGGACAGAGGCAGAGAATCAGCATCGCCCGCGCCATCCTCAAGAACCCTCCGATCCTGATCCTCGACGAGGCCACGGCCTCTCTGGACACCGAGTCCGAGAAGATCGTGCAGGAGGCTCTCGACCGCCTGATGTCCACAAGAACCACCATCGCGATCGCCCACAGGCTTTCGACCATCAGGAACGCTGACGAGATCATCGTGATGGACGAGGGCCGGATCGTGGAGCGCGGCAGGCACGAGGAGCTGCTTGCCCAGGAAGGCTACTACAAGAAACTCAACGACATGCAGGCGCTTTAGCCTTCATGGATATATTCACGGAAGAAGATGAAAAACGTCGCCAGACAAATCAGGGTCCCGTTCATCGAGGGACTTGAAAGAATGAATATGCAGGAGCTGGATCTTGCGATGGAGAAAGGAGCCTCGAAGTTCGCGGTCTGCGAGCGTAACTGGCCGAAGGACGCGCCCTACGCCCCTGACTGCAACGGGTCGATAGCCCGCACCGAGAGTCACCTCGCTGTCATGTTCCACGTCAGGGGGCTTGACCTGCGCGCCACCGCCATTGAGGACAACGGAAACAGCTGGGAGGACAGCTGCTGCGAGTTTTTCGTGACGGATCCGTACGACGGCACCTACTACAACTTCGAGCTCACCTGCATCGGTTCCCTGCTGGCCTCCAAGAGGACAAGCAGGATCGACAAGACCCTGATCGCACCGGAACTGCTCCGGAGCGTCATCAGACACAGTTCCCTGGAAAGAAAGGCGGTCACTATCTCCGACAGGATCTTCAGCTGGACGGTGGCCATGCTGATTCCTTTCGAACTGATTGGAATAGACAGGGACAACCTCCCGGTCAGCCTCAGGGGCAACTTCTACAAATGCGGGGATCTCACCGCCCATCCGCACTTCCTGAGCTGGAACCCGATCAAGACCACGAAACCGGATTTCCACAGACCGGAGTACTTCGGGGAGATTATTCTAAAATAGGATTCTTATGATGAGGAAAAGGAATATTCTGACATTGGCGCTGCTGGTCGTCTACCTCGGAATGGTCGGCTGGTGCTGTTTCGGGCATTTCAGCGACTTGCCTGACATCGGCCAGGACAACCTGTTCGGGATTCCTATGGACAAGGTGGTGCATTTCCTGATGTTCTTTCCCTTCCCTATCCTCTGCTACCTCGCGTTCTCCGGGATGACAGGCAGGCCGCGGCACACCGTCCTGGCCGTCGGCCTGGTCTTTATGGCCGGTTGCCTGATCGCCGCCGGGACGGAGATCGGGCAGTCATTCACGAGCTACAGAAGCGGAGACGCGCTGGATTTCGTGGCGGACACGCTTGCACTGGCCATTTCCTCCATCATCGTGATGATCATTGATTTGCGGATAATAAAAACACACAATAAACCGAAATGCTCAAAAGAATCATAACCGCCGCTGCCGTCGCCTGCCTGCTGACGACAAGTCTGGACGCGCAGACTGTCAAGGAGTTCAAGGACGCGGTGGACTCTCTCCAGACCCTGATGGTGGAAAGGACAAGGGTTTCCGCCCAGGTGAAGGCCAACAAGGTAGTCAGAAGAGGCTACGATCTGGATTTCTATTTCACCCCCTCGATGGGCGACTTTCCATGGAGAACAGAGGATGTCGAGTGGCTGAGACGGACGCTCAAGAGCATTCTGCCCGAATCCTGCGCGAAGTACGGCGTAGGGAAACTTCTCATCGGAAAGAGATCGCTTGAGTCCTACGTCATGCCATCCCTTGGCAACAACGGGAAACCGATCAGCGACAGGTTCAGGACCACGGACTTGCGCAACGTCCATCCGTTCGTCACAAGGACTGACGGGCAGGCGTTCGCCAAGGGGCTTACCGGACGGAACATAGCGCTATGGCAGAGCCACGGGCGGTACTTCGAGGAGAAGACGGACCGCTGGGAATGGCAGCGCGCCCCGATGCTCCACACCGTGGAGGACATGTACACGCAAAGCTACGTGCTTCCGTTCCTCATCCCGATGCTGGAGAACGCCGGAGCCTATGTGATGACACCGCGCGAAAGGGATCCGCAGACGATGGAAGTGGTCGCGGACAATGATCCGGCATTCGAGGAAGGTCGCGGGGAAGGCGTGAGGATTGAGGGAAGATATTCAGAGACAGGTTCTTGGTCAGATGCCGGTGTGGGCTTCGCAGACGCGCGGGCGACATATTCAGGTCTTGACAATCCGTTCCGGATGGGTACGGCGCGCCAGGCGGACTGCCGCGTCCGACAGAGGGGAAAGGCCGCCCGGGCATGCTGGACACCGGACTTCCCCGAAAGAGGAGAGTATGCGGTCTATGTGTCCTACAAGACGCTTCCGCACAGCACACCGTGCGCCCGCTACACGGTCAGGCACCTTGGCGGCGAGAGCGAGTTCATCGTCAACCAGAGGATGGGAGGCGGAACCTGGATCTACCTCGGCACGTTCGAGTTCGACAAAGGCACGGACGGCTGCGTCATCCTCGACAACAGCGTCCCTAAGGGCTACAATGTGCCGGGCAACGCCGTCATAACAGCGGACGCGGTTCGCTTCGGCGGCGGCATGGGCAAGATCGCCAGAGGACTTAAGGATCAGCCAGTCAATGAATATGCCACCTCAGGCATGCCCTCCTTCACGGAGGGAGCCTTCTACTGGATGCAGTGGGCTGGCGCGGATTCCACCATACTCAACAGATACGCCGATGACTACACCTCCGACTACGGAGACCGAGGCGCGTGGGTTGGCTGGATGACCGGAGGCTCAAGGACGAACCCGAAAGCGGAGGGACTGAACATTCCGATAGACATGGCGTTCGCCTTCCACACAGACGCCGGGACCACGCCGGACGACTCCATAGTCGGCACCCTGTCGATCTACACCCTGCTCAACGACGGAAGCGACAAGTTCGCCAACGGAGAGTCAAGGCTTCAGCAGAGGATGCTCGCCGACTTCGTGCAGACAGGGATCGTGGACGATGTTCGCAAGACCTTCAACGCGGACTGGAGCAGAAGAGGGCTTTGGGACCGTTCCTACAGCGAATCCCGCACGCCGACAGTCCCTGCGATGCTTCTGGAGCTTCTTTCCCACCAGAACTTCGCCGACATGAAGTTCGGACTCGATCCTACGTTCCGTTTCACGGTCAGCAGAGCCATCTACAAAGGCATGTTGAAGTACCTCAGCGCCCGCTACGGCTGCGCCTACGCCGTACAGCCTCTGCCTGTCAACTCATTCGCCACAGCTTTCACGGACACTCCCGAAACATGTTCCAACGCCACCGTAAGGCTCAGCTGGAAGGCCACGGCTGACACCCTGGAGGCGACCGCCGCACCGAAGGGCTACATCCTCCAGACAAGGATCGACGACGGTGTGTTCGACCAGGGCAGGATCCTGGAGGAGTTCAAAACCACAGGAGACGTGATCTCCACAACACTCTCCATAGCCCCCGGTCACATCTACAGCTACAGGATTGTGGCCTACAACGACGGAGGCAAGAGTTTCCCGTCCGAGACGCTCAGCGTGGGGGTTCCCGGACACGGCAGCGGCAAGAGCGTCCTCGTGGTCAACAACTTCACAAGAGTCTCCGCCCCTGCGTGGTTCGACACTCCTGAATATGCCGGATTCAACGCCGACATCGACGCAGGTGTGCCTTACGTCAGAGAAATCAATTTCATCGGCCCGCAGTATCAGTTCCGCCGCTCGCTGCCTTGGCTGGACGATGACAATCCGGGATTCGGCGCATGCTGGACCGACGAGGCCGGCAAGGTCTTCGCCGGCAACATCTTCGACTACAGCGGAATCCACGGAAAGGCGCTTATGGACGCCGGCTACGCGTTCCACTCGGCAAGCGTGTCGGCTTTCACGGCAGACGGCTCTATAGCAGACTCCGACCTCGCGCTGGACATCATCTGCGGCAAGCAGATCACCACGGTCGTGGGGACGGGCAAGGTGGCCGACAGATTCTCGGTCTTCCCGCTCGGACTTCAGAAAGCCGTCACGCGCTTCACCGCCAACGGTGGCAATGTGCTGGTCTCCGGTGCGAACATCGGCACGGATGTCTGGGACGGGATCTACCCGATCAGAATAGACAGCACCTACAGGGCCACGACCAAAGCCTTCGTGGAGAAGACGCTGGGGTACAAGTGGATGACGAACTTCGCCAGCCGCCACGCCACGGTGGCCGCCAAGAGCAACGGACTCCTTAAGTTGAATGCTGATCAAATCTCCTTCCACAAGGATCGCAACCCACTGATCTACAATGTGGAGACCCCTGATGGCATCGTCCCGGCCAGCGACCGCGCGCAATCATTCATGCGCTACACGGACACAAACATCTCCGCCGGCACCTGCTACGAGGGCAACGGCTACAGAACCGTCTGCATCGGCTTCCCGATAGAGGTCATCAAAGACCGCGGACAGATGGGAACACTAATTAACGACATAATGAAATTTCTTGACAAATAACCAGTTATGACTCCAAGAGAATCCGAAATCATTGAACTTCTTCACAAGGAAGTCAAGCCGGCATTAGGATGCACGGAACCGATCGCGGTCGCTCTGGCAGCCGCGAGAACCATGGAAACGCTCAAAAGCAAGGCCAGGACGGTCGCTGACCATGAGATCAATGTCGAGGTCAGCGGCAACATCCTCAAGAACGGAATGGGGGTGGGAATCCCGGGGACAGGCATGGTGGGCCTCCACATCGCCGCCGCCCTTGGCGCGGTCTGCGGGAATAGCTCCTACGGCCTGGAAGTGCTGAAAGACCTGACAGAGGAGGATGTCAACTCCGCCAAAGCCCTTGTCAAGGACGGCAAGGTGAAGATCAAGGTCGCTGACAGTCCCAAAATCCTCTATGTCAAGGTGACGGTGACTACTCCGGAACACAACGCCTGGACGGTGATCGAGGATGACCACGATAGGATTGTCGAGACAGGAATTGACGGCTCCGTCTCGGACTTCAGGAAGGGAGGGAGCGGCAAGTCCTCTCCGGTCAAAGGGGCATTGGACTACAACCTGACGGTTGAGGAAATATATTCATTCGCCCAAAGCGCCACATTCGAGGACATCAAGTTCATTCTTGCGGACAGAGACTTGAACCTTGCGCTCGCGCGGGAAGGTTTGAGCGGAGACTATGGTCTCAACGTCGGCAAGGCCATCAGGAAGAACCAACAGGAGGTTTTCGGGGATGATTTCATCAGCTTTGCGATGGGGATGACCGCCGCGGCCTCGGATGCCAGGATGGCAGGATGCAAGCTTCCGGCGATGAGCAATTCCGGCAGCGGCAACCAAGGGATCACGGTGAGTATGCCCGTGATCGCTTACGCCTTGAAATACGACGTAGATGACGAGCGGCTGGCCAGGGCGCTCATCCTCAGCAATTTGGTCGCCATTCACATTAAAGGATATCTTGGAAAGTTGTCAGCCCTGTGCGGCTGCGTGATTGCTTCGACCGGTTCAGCCTGCGGAATCGTGTTCCTCCGCGGAGGAAGCTACGACCAAGTCTGCTCGGCGATCAAGAATATGATCGGAAACATCACCGGTATGGTCTGTGACGGTGCCAAGGTCGGATGTGCGATGAAAGTGGCCTCCGGAGTGGCCTGTGCCGTCCAGTCCTGCGTCTTGGCCCTGAGGGGGACCTGCATCAAGGAGACCGACGGCATCATCGACAAGGACATCGAGAAGACTATCCGGAATCTTGGCAGGATCGGCTCCGCCGGAATGCAGTCAACCGATCACCTCATCCAGCAGATAATGCTCTGCAAAGACTAGTTTAAGTCCAAATCAAGCAGCGGGGCTACGTATAACATAATCCCGCCGCCCGAAAACCTTGCATCAATCTTCAGAAAATATTTTCCTAATATTCACTCACAGATCGGCTTGTCCGGTAAAAGCTCTACATACCGGACAAGTTGCCCGAATCGTGCACTTCGTCCGGCAAAACCACTATTCCACCGGATGAGCTGAACGAATATTGAAATGTGAATATTAGAAACTATCCTTTTTCATTTCCTGCTCTCTTAATTTATTATATAGCCATCGTCCTATAACATCGCCATTAAAATTCTTCAGTTTCATAATTGGATTATCCGCAAAAATTAATCTATCTGAGGTGACAGTTGCAATAATGAATAATTCTTCATTTTGTCGGATAACAGAATAATTCACACTACATCCTTCCGCAGCCAATGGCCGATGTGAATATCCAACTTTTGAAGCACTTGAGCAAGATACCGCGATGAAAGTTAATGCACTTAATACTGCTAATAATATTTTTCTCATAGTAAAATGATTAACAAATCTATATCATAAGGTAATATAACAGAACTTACTTCAACTAATCCCATTTAGCATTTCAGCAAAAAAATACTATATGTCATATTCTTTCGGACGTATTCTCTCCACTTTAGTTATAGAAACATCAGACATTGATATTGATTCACGAACATCTTTCATTAATTTAGCATCTATTCTATCTCATACAACGGTACCGGATGGCAAGATCATATTCCAATATCGCACAACAGAAGTTGAGACCGGAGAATTATATGGGAATCAAATGTCAATCTATTTCTTTGAACTTCCAAGAGTTATGCGACTTACGAAAAATTTTGAAAGTCCGGTGGCAGGATGGTGCGGAATATTCAGAAATATAACTAACTTTGTCACATTGAGAAACGGAGACTACGGTCATTTCCAACGAGTTGTGGAGGCGATGACTATCCGCTCACTCAGCGAACAGGAAATTAAAGAATATTTCAGCGATATGATGACTCTTGAAGATATGGAGCCTTACATCGAAGGCGGACACGAACTTGGCTACCGTAAAGGTCTGGCCGAAGGGCTTGAGAAAGGCGAGAAAGAAAAAGTCGCATTTATCAAAGGTTTGCATAAGGCCGGAGTTTCAGCGGAAGTCATCGCATCCGCCGCCGGACAGAGTATTGAATATATTCAGAAAATACTTGAAGTAAGCGAGTAACGAAATACCAATACCAGTCACAATAAAGAACCTTTGGGCACAGAAGACATATTCTGTTATCCCAAAGGTTTGAAGTTTTTACTGGTGATAACGCCGCATCACAAGAAAAAAGCATCCACTTTCCAAAATAGGATAATGTCTCTTAATTCACCACTATCTCGTCAATGAAGATGAAGGCGTGGTTGCGGTTCTTGGTCACGTCGTCGCGGACGGCTTTGTACTTGATGTAGCGGGCTTTGGCGTTGACTGCTGTGCCTATGGTGTTCAGAAGGGCGCAGGAGTCGGTGTCCGGGACCTGCAGCAGGCAGACTACGGGATCGGTGAAGGTGGCACCGTCCTCGGAGAAGCGGACCTCCGTCCTGACCGGGAAACCTACCTCGGCGGAGGTGTGGGAGAGGAAGGTCGCGCCTACGTAGTGGATGTCCTTGACAGAGCCGAGGTCGATGGTGACATCGACATCACACAGGAATCCCTGCCAGCGGTTGTCCTTGTAGAACCAGCCTCCGCGAAGGCCGTCCACAAGGGCGTTGTCACCTCCGGCGGGATAGCCTGCGGAATATTTCCGGCCATTGTAGGTGATCCTCGCTCCGGCGGCAAGATGCTCAAGCGGAACCAGGGACTCCGGCCTCGGGCCGATCTCGTTCCTCAAATCAAAAGCGTTGTAGCCCTTTGAGCGAAGGCACTCAGCGAGCCTGACGGCATTCTCCCGGAAACGAGGATAATCCTTGCTTCCAGCCGGACTCCAGCCGATCTCGGCGATGGCGAAGGCGCGAGGGTAGAGGAGGTACTCCATGTACTCCCCTGTCGGGACAAACTCGGACCAGAGGTTGGCCTGAAGGCCGAGGATGTGGGCGACATATTCATTGTCGATGCCGTCGGTCGGGTTGAAGGAATAGACCTGCTCAAGCGGACGGTAGCCGCTGAAGGACTTCGGCTGGGAGAACGGCGCGTCCTGACTGGAGTCGAAGTAGCAGTAGTCCCCCGGAGACATCACGACATCGTGTCCCATACCGGCGGCGGTGATTCCGCCCTGCGTGCCTCTCCAGGACATCACGGCGGCACCTTCGGCGAGTCCTCCGTCCAGAATCTCGTCCCAGCCGATGGCGTGGCGGCCTCTGGACTCAAGGAACCTTGTCACCCTGTTGACCAGATAGCTTTGCAGCTCGTCCACATCCTTAAGGCCCTCGGCCTCCATCCTGCGGCGGCAGTCAGGACACTCCTTCCAATTGCGCTTCGAGGCCTCGTCGCCGCCTATGTGGACATATTCATAAGGGAACATCCCGATCACCTCGTCAAGGATCGCCTCGAACATCCCGAAAGTCCCGTCCTTTCCGGGGCAGAGGTCGCCGGAGATGCGGTGTTCCGTGCCGTCCGGGCTGAGGCAGGAGAGCTCAGGATAGGCCGCCAGCACCTCGCCGGAATGGCCCGGAAGCTCGATCTCCGGGATGATGTCGATGTGGCGGGCCGCGGCATATTCAACAATCTCCCTGACATCAGCCTTCGTCAGGTAGCCTCCCGATGCGAACGGAGCGCCTTCCAGGGAATATTCCTTCCCTCCGGCAACCCATTCCTCGTAAGTCTTCCCTACCCGCCATGCCGCCTTCCGGGTCAGCTCGGGATAGGCATCGATCTGGATCCGCCACCCCGCGTCGTCGGTCAGGTGTAGGTGGAGCGTGCTCATCTTCACCGCAGCCATCGCATCCAACTGCTTAAGGATGAAGTCCTTGTCACGGAAATTGCGGGAAATGTCCAGCATCAGGCCTCTGTGGCGGAATCTCGGGTAGTCAAGAATCTCGCAATGACTCAGGGTGGAATCCCTGTCAAGCATCATCCCGAGGCTCGTCCTGGCGCGGTAGACACCGGTTTCCGTGAGGGCGAAGATGTCGATCCCCTTTTTCCCGACGGTGAGCCTGTAGGCCTCGTCCCGCGCGAATTCCGGAATATTCAATCCCTTGATTTCCTTGGAGAAGCGCCTGTCAGTCAGATGGACCCGAATGTCGCTCCCATCCTTTTTCAAGGAATATCCCTCACCGAAGGTCACGTATTTTACCGGGGCCGGTATGATGTCCCCGGGGCCGGAAATGGCTGACGCCGACGGCATGAGGGCCATCAGCGTCACCACAATCAAAAAAGTCTTTTTCATAAAGGCTATCTTTTGTCTATCAAAACACTCTTGATTCTTTTGAATATGTCCGTGTTCTCCATCACTCCGCTGAATCTCCAGGCGGACGCTCCATAGGAATAAAGCACCACCGGAGCCGCCGTGTGGCCTGTTGTCGAGTACTTCACGCCGAGACCGCTCTCCCCTTTAGTGAAATCCTTGCTGCCCGGAACCAGAGAGACACCGCCGGTCTCATGGTCGGCTGTCACGATCACGAGCGTTCCCTCGTGTGCGTCGGCATAGTCGAAGGCGCTGTTGACCAGTTTGTCAAACGCCTCCATTCTCCAGATCACATCCTCGGTGTTGTTGGCATGGGCGGCATGGTCGATCAGCGAGCCTTCGAACATCGCGAAGAAGCCATGCTTGTTGGCGCCGATGATCTCAAGCGTGTGCCCGGCCAGATCCGTCAGCAGGTCGGAATCCGTCTGCGTGGCCTCGATCTCCGGACCGTCATCAAACAGTCCCAGAATCGGAGTGGCCTGAGTGGCGTAGAACTCCTCCGGGGACCCGACATAGGTGAAGCCCGCGTCCTTGGCCTTCTCCACGAGGTTGACATCGGTGTATTTCGGCGCCGTGAAATACTTCCGTCCTCCTCCCACGATCACGTCAGGCCTGAACGCGATCAGATCCTCGGCGATGTTCTTTCTCTCTCCCCGTCGGGCCACATGGGCATAGAACGCCCCCGGAGTGGCATCCAGAACGTACGATGTGACGACTATCCCCACAGACTTGCCTTTTTCCTTCGCAAGCCGGGCGATGCTGGCCGGCTTGGTGCTGTCCGGAAGCATACCGAGCATGCTGTTGTTGGTCTTGTGGCCGGTCGCCATCGCCGTGGCCGCGGCGGCGGAATCAGTGGTCTTGCTGTTGGCAGAGTAAGTCTTGACGATCGCCGCGAACTGCGAGCGGTCAAAGCAGGTCGGCCCGAAATCGTTGTTCGCCATCCAGGCGGCAGCGGCTCCAAGTCCCATTCCGTCACCGATTATCAGGATAACGTTCTTTACCTTTTCATCCTTCGGAGCCTTTACCCCGGCCCTGGCCGGAGCGGCGATCAGCACCGCCAGCAAAACAAATGAGATAATCTTCTTCATCTTATTAAAAATAACACATTAACTGTCCATTAAGCAAGTATAAGGAACACGCACGGCCGCTTGCCGATCACGACCGGAGACTTCTGCCACTCCCTGACCGTCCGGGTCATGATGGTCTCGTCCGGCAGGGTGATGTCAGCGGCGATGCAAAGGCGGGTCTTCGGCTGCAGCGCGGCCAGCAGATCAGCCATCATCGAATCGTTGCGGTAGGGTGTCTCAATGAACATCTCCGTCTGGTTCAACTGTGAGGAGCGCCGCTCGATCTCGCGGATGGCCTTGCGCCGCTCGTCCGTCTTGGCCGGCAGATAGCCGCAGAACGCGAAACTCTGACCGTTGAGCCCCGACCCCATCAGCGCGAGCATCAGCGACGAGGGTCCGACCATCGGCACGACCTGTATTCCATGAATATGGCAGAGCGCGACCAGCCGAGCCCCCGGATCCGCCACAGCCGGCAGTCCCGCCTCGGAGATCAGCCCGACATCGGATGGCGATCCGTCCGGATCGGAAAACAATGACAGAAGACTCTCGACCTCTGAAGGTTGAGTGTGCTCATTCAACTCCCTGAGTTCCAATTCGCCGATGTGTCCCCTAAGCCCCGCCGCGGACAGATAGCGCCGCACCGTCCTGGCCTCTTCGACAACATATTTCCGAATCGACCTCAGACGCTCCAGCACCGGAGCCGGAATGACCTGGGCCGGATCATATTCCCCCAACGGCGAGGGAATCAAATAAAGTTTTCCTTTAGCCATATCGCACACAAAGGTACAAATTCATTTGAATATCTCCGCAGCCCCCGCCGGAAGATTTTGCGGACGGAGCCAACACGCGCCGGGCACGCTTCCGGGCAAGCCTCCGGAGCGGATCGATTTGGCCGGGAGGGGGCACAAACAAGAAGGAGGGCATACCATTGCATGCCCCCCTTTCGAATAAAGTCAACGAGTAGAGTATTTATGATGTCTTGTTATTTTTTCACTCTCACAGAAAAATATTTCTCCACTTTTCCGATCCAGACCTCGACAGATTGTAAATAATCTTGTAAATAATCATCTTTATTCAGAGCTTCTATCTCGAATCCTACGTATTTGTTATCGTAGGTCACGACCTTCGCATTGAAAAGATTCTTATCATAATGAAGGCGAATCTCAGTTGGCGACAGGACAGATCTTTCGACCAAGTCAGCTTTGCTTTTGTACTTTCCCGTTTTTGAGAAGCGGAGGAACGCTTTCTGGCCTTTCTTGATAACTACGTTATCTGAACTCGTCGAAGTGTCGTAGTGCGACTTTTTAGTATAAAAATCAAAGAAATACATCGGACAGACCGTAACGTCGGCCTTCACGCTCACCGAGCCGGCCTTCACAGTAATTTGTTCTTTTCTAATTTTGGTAACTCGGTTGGCGGCGTACGTGCCTCCACCTTTGTTTTCAAATAAGAAATGATTCGACCAGACAACCTCGTCCGTGGAGTTGGACGGCGTGACGGTGGCACTGAATGACTTCGTCTGTCCCTCGACAAAAAAGAGGCTCGTAGGATTCAGGGTAATACCCGTCGCAGGGACTTGTACAAGCACATCGAAAGATCTGGACACGCTGCCGATCTTGACGGTGATCGTGGAACGACCTGCATTTAAAGCTGACACACTGAATCCGTTCCATTCTCCGCCTCCCATGGTCTCTTTTCTAACAGTGGCGACGCTGTTGTTTGAGGAGGTGACGGTGAAATCCCTCGCAGGGAGGATGCCATTATCGATTATGTGATCATCAGTGATAGCAAAATTCTGCTTTGAGAAGTAGCACGTTATCCTTTTGTCTTTATCGAGTTTATACGTGGAGCCATCAGGTATCAACGTAAACTTCCTGTCATGAAACTCGGCGAACCACATCGGATAGACCATCACACCGGCCTTCTTGGTCACCGAGCCGGCTTTCACATCGAGTTCGAAGCCGACATAGTTGTCAAAGCCAAGCTTATTGGCGGTGTACGTCCCTCCGCCGTTGGAGGTGAGGTAGGAACTGTTCGGCCAGACAACGTTGTCCGTGGAGTTGGACGGCGTGACAGTGGCACTGAATGACTTCGTCTGTCCCTCGACAAAAGTGAGATTCCGAGGGGTGACATCAAGTCCCGTCGCAGGCACGGTCTTCTCGGCCACGGTCACCTTGAACGATCTGGACACGTTGCCGATCTTGACGGTGATCGTGGAAGTACCCGCAACTTCACTCACACCACTTATCTTGAATCCGTGGTATTCTCTGTTCGGTGAGGTCACTTTGCTAACAGTGGCGACGCTGTTGTTCGAGGAACTGACGGTGAAATCATCCGCAGGGAGGATGGCTTTATTGATCATGTCTTTATCAGTGATAGAAGAATTCCGCGTTGCGAAGTAGCAAGTTATACTTTGGTTTTTATCGAGTTTATACGTGGAGCCATCAGGTACCAACACATACTTATGCAAAATACGAATATAATGGACAAACCACATCGGAAAAACCCTCACGTCGGCCTTCGCGCTAACCGCACCGGCTTTCACTTCAAGATTGAAGCGTTCAGCGTCATTGGTCTTCTTGGCGGTGTACGACCCTCCGCCGTTGGAGGTGAGGTAGGAACTGCTCGGCCAGACAACCTCGTCCGTGGTGTTGGACGGCGTGACGGTGGCTCCGAATGACTTCGTCTGTCCCTCGACGAATGCGATCTTCTGAGGGCTGACGGTAAGTCCCGTCGCCGGAATGGTCTTCTCGGTCACGGTCACCTTGAACGATCTGGACACGCTGCCGATCTTGACGGTGATCGTAGAACTACCTACATTTAAAGCTGACACATCAAATCCGTGGTATATTCTGCCTCCGGCTCCAACGGTCGATTTTCTAACAGTGGCGACGCTGTTGTCTGAGGAGGTGACGGTGAAATCACCCTCAGAGAGGATGTCTCTATCGATTCGGTCTTCATGAGTGGCATAAGACTTCTTCTTTGAGAAGTAGCAATATAGACTTTTGTTTTTATCGAGTTCATACGTGGAGCCATCAGGTACCAACTCATACTTGTTCTTACTATAATGGAAGAACCACATCGGATAGACCGTCACGCCGGCCTTCGCACTCACCGCACCGGCTTTCACTTCAAGGTCGAAGCTTTCTGAATCGTCAGCCTTCTTGGCGGTGTACGACCCTCCGCCGTTGGAGGTGAGCTGGGCAGGACTCGGCCAGACAACCTCGTCCGTGGTGTTGGACGGCGCGACCGTGGCATTGATGGACTTCGTCTGTCCCTCGACTAATTCGAGGCTCTTAGGAGCCAGGGTAAGTCCCGTCGCCGGAACGGTCTTCTCGGCCACGGTCACCTTGAATGATCTGGACACGTCGCCGATCTTGACGGTGATCGTGGAAGAGCCTAACTTCTTGCCCACAACCTTGAAACCATTGTACTTGCTGCTGACGACCACCTTTTCCACAGTGGCGATGCCGGCTTCCGAGGAGCTGACGGTGAAATCACCCGCAGGAAGGATGTCATCCCCGATGTAGAAATCGCCTGTGATTCCGGTCTTCTTCTTCGAGAAGTAGCAGGTCAACTCGCCACCTTCAGTGATTGTGCTCGTGGATCCGTCAGGCACCAGTTTGTCGGATGCTGTATCAACGAACCACATCGGATAGACCGTCACGCCGGCCTTCGCGCTCGCCGCACCTGCTTTCACTTCGAGGTCGAAGCTCTCTGAATCGTCAGCCTTCTTGGCGGTGTACGACCCTCCGCCGTTGGAGGTGAGCTGGGCAGGACTCGGCCAGACAACCTCGTCCGTGGAGTTGGACGGCGTGACAGTGGCATTGATGGACTTCGTCTGTCCTTCGACGAATGCGACGCTCGAAAGGCTCAGGGTAAGTCCGGTGGCCGGAACGGCCTTGGAGGCCACGGTCACCTTGCAGGTAGCGGTCTTGCCGCCGTCCGCCGTGGTGACGGTAATGTCTGATGTGCCGGCTTTCACGGCAGTGACTTTTCCGCTGGCGTCAACATCGGCCACGCCGGAATTGCCGCTCTTCACGCCACGGCCTTGTTGGTGGCATTCTCCGGCATAACGATAGCTGTTAGATTAGCGGTTTCACCCTCAGTCATGCTAAGGGTAGGCTTGTCGATCGACACACCGCTTACCTTTACCGAGTCAGGCTTTGGCTGTTCTTGCTCTTTCCCACCGCATCCGGAGAATGCGATGACGGCAGCGACTGCAGACAATGCCGACAGGATTCTAAAATAAGATTTCATGATAGTTATAATAATTTGGTTCTGTAAAATAATCAGGTCTGTGTCAAGGCGTGCCTTTGTCCGGCCAACGCTCAAATCTATCACCTGCAAATATAGCGAAAAGAATCCATAAGCAATATGGCAAAAGAGGCTTTTTGCGTCTCTTTTGCCATATTTTCAGAAAAAACGACACCCGTCTCGTTCCGCAAGACGCATTTTTTACAGTTTTATGCCTATCTTGAAATCAATATATATGGGGAACTGCATATTACAATAGTTTTGCGATTCCAAGAAATACTGTCTCGCCTTTGTAATGTGAAAGTTCAAGAATAGTTTTCATTGACAATACTTTCTTACATTTTCTAATTAACTTCAATTATCAAATCTCCATTACTCTCACACATCCAGGCTGTCCTCTTTGAGTAGGAAATCAAACAGTCCGATGGTGAGAATCCCTTCCTCATTTCGGCGAGGCATAATATGATCTTTAACAACAATGATTTTTTTGAACGAATCATTGATATTTGTCAACGAACGGGATTCCTGTATTTCCTTTTCCCTGTCCGGAATAGATAGTGCCGACTGTACATAATACTTCTTACTGCCCAAAGTTGCGATAAAATCCACTTCAAGCTGGATACGCATCCATTTTCCGTCTTTATCCGGTTTCTTTATTTCCACCATCCCAACATCAACACCGTAACCACGACCAATCAGTTCGTTGTAGATTATATTCTCCATAATGTGAGTTTCTTCCTGCTGACGCATATCAAGAATGGCATTCCTCAACCCAATGTCTGAGAAATAATATTTGGAAAGCGTGTTGATATACTTCTTTCCCTTTATATCATATCGTATCGCCTTGTTCAATAAGAAGGATTCTGTTAAATAATCGAGATATTTAGCGATGGTCTGGCTGCCAATATTCACATTTTTTACACTCTTAAAGGTGTTTGACAACTTTGTTGGATTACATGGCGCACCTATAGATGATGCCATAATGAGTACAAGTTCGCGCATCTCGTTCTCATTCTTGATTTTATGTCTTTCTACAATGTCTGCCAGATAAACAGTCTCAAACAAGTTCTTCAAATAGTTTATCTTCTTTTGTTCTGTGTTAAATGACTGTACGAGAGGCAGACCTCCATATGTGTAGTACTCTCGCCACGCATCTTGCCTATCTCCACCTTTGGCTAAATAAAACTCGGAGAAAGACAAAGGGTTTACATGAATAGTTTCTCCTCGGCCGCGAAACTCCGTCGGAATATCGGATGACAAGAAATGAGAATTACTTCCGGTTACATAAGTATCTGCATTTTCAATATGGAGGAAACTGTTAAGGACATCAACAAATTCATCCATCAATTGTACTTCATCAATAATTATGTAGTATAGTTCATTGTCCCGGATTCTGTCATGAACATAGTGAAGCATAGCATCAGGATTCCTCAGATCCTTATTCATGCGGTCTTCAAGGTCAACTCGGATGATGTGATCATCTGCAACTCCATTTTCTAACAAATAATGATAGAATAAAGTATTCAGCAGGTATGACTTGCCGCATCTGCGTATTCCTGTCACCACCTTGATAAAGCCATTTTGACGGCTGTCTATTAGCTGTTGAAGATACTTGTCTCGTTTTATTTCCATCATTTATATTAAATTTTTGCCAATATTGGCATTTTTTCCCTACAAAGATAATGAGCATTGTCCATTCACGCAAGCACAACATTAAATTTTTGCCAATATTGGCATTTATATATCATGAAGCCTCCAAGGTTGGTTGTCAGAACTAATTTGATTTACAATATCACTGCCTGGGTTTACAGTCAGTGTTTTTATCTCTAAAAGTCTTTACAGAAGCACTGTTTTGATTTACAGTATCATTGTTTGGATGGTTGCTTTTATCACTGAGTGAGAAACCGCAATAAAAGAATCCATAATCAATATGGCAAAAGAGGCTTTTTGCGTCTCTTTTGCCATATTTTCAGAAAAAACGACACCCGTTTCGTTCCGCAAGACGCATTTTTTACAGTTTTATGCCTAACTTCGCAGATGTTTAAACCAAAGGATCTTGAACATGGACTACGACGGTATAATTGAACTTGAAGGGATGGAATTCCACGCCTTTCACGGCTGCCTGGAGAAAGAACGGCGGGAGGGCAACACGTTTCTGGTTGACTTCCACGCCGAGACGGAGTTGAAGAAGGCTGTGAAGACCGACGACCTTAGGGAGACGGCTGACTATGGGAGGATCTACGACATCGTGGCGGAGCAGATGGCGGTGCCGTCCAACCTGCTTGAGAATATCGCGGGCAGGATACTGGATGCCGTCCGGAAGGAGTTCAAGGACTTCCTTTTCATCAAGATAAGGGTTTCAAAGATGAATCCGCCGGTGAACGGGCCGTGCGCCTGGTCCCGTGTCACCGTGACTTATGGCGATCCAATCTGGAGGTTTTAGGATGAGGATAGCGTTTCTGACACTCGGCTGCAAGCTCAACTACGCCGAGACATCGACTTACGAGAGAGGTTTCACGGCGAACGGCCTTGAGGTCGTCCCGTGGGAGGAGCAGGCTGATGTCTACCTGATCAACACTTGCTCTGTCACGGAGAGGGCCGAGAAGAAGTGCCGCAATGTGATCCGGAAGATGCACAGGGTCTCCCCCGGAGCCAGGATCATTGTCACAGGCTGCTACGCCGAGCTCCGCCGGAACGATCTGCTGGCCATAGACGGTGTGTCGCTTGTGTTCGGTGCCAAGGAGAAGTCCCGTGTGGTTCCTGACACAATGGAACTTCTTCTGAATGGTTCCGGCGGTGCCATGTCCGCCGCCGAAAACATCACCATAGAAAAACCGATGAGCGCGGCGGAATACAAGGAGATCTCGAAGGAGACGATGGCGGCGTTCTCGTCGGAGGAAAGGACGAGGTCGTTCCTCAAGGTACAGGACGGATGCAACAACTTCTGCGCCTACTGCACAGTGCCTTACGCAAGAGGAAACTCAAGGAATATCCCGATCTCGGAAGTGCTGGAGCAGGCCCGCAGGATAGCAGGAGCCGGAATCAAGGAGATTGTCATCACCGGAGTCAACACCGGGGACTTCGGCAGGACGACCGGCGAGAGTTTCCTCGATCTGCTGAAACGCCTCAACGACGTGGAAGGCATCGAACGCTACAGGATCTCGTCAATCGAGCCGAATCTCATAACGGAGGACATCGTGGACTGGATAGCCTCCGGCACCAAGTTCCAGCCACACTTCCATATTCCTTTACAGTCAGGGTCGGACACGATCCTCAAAAGGGTGGGCCGCCGCTACACGACGGAATTCTTCGCCGACAGGATCGACTACATCCGCTCCAGGATGGATCCGAAGGCCGGGCAGGACGACAGACCCTTCGTGTTCTTCGGGATAGATGTCATCGCAGGACTGCCCGGAGAGACAGAGGAACTGTTCGAGGAGACATATTCATTCCTCAAGGACCGCGTCAGACCGGCGTTCATCCACGTGTTCCCCTATTCCCGCCGCCCCGGAACCGTCGCCGCCGGGTGGAAGGATCAGGTCAAGGATGCCGTCAAGACGGAAAGGGTGGCAAGGCTGGAGGCGATGTGCGGCGGGCTGCACACGGCGTTCGTGGAAAGGAACAGGGGCAGACGCTCGCAGGTGCTGTGGGAATCCGACGAGAAGGACGGGATGATGGGCGGCTACACAGGCAACTACATCAGAGTCGAAAGGACGTATGACCCGGCGCTTGTGAACATGATAGAGGAGGTCACAATCTGACGCCTCGTCCCAAACGGAAGTAAGGCGGCAAATAATCATCAAACGAATGGAATTCAAGAATATATGGGCAAGGCAAGACTGACATTCTTAGGCACCGGCACCTCGCAGGGGGTACCGATCATCGGCTGCAAGTGCGATGTGTGCACATCACCGGACACAAGGGACAAGCGGTTCCGCTCATCCGTGTTTGTTGAATATGAGGGGCTTGGCATCCTCGTGGACGCCGGGCCGGACTTCAGGATGCAGATGCTCGCCCACGACCTGTGCCACCTGGATGCCATCCTGCTGACACACAACCACAAGGACCACACTGGAGGCCTTGATGACGTGCGCTCGCTCAACTACATCGACAAGCGCGCCGCCGAGATCTATTGCGAGCGGAACGTCCTCGACGAGCTGATCAAGGAATATCCCTACGTCTTCGCCTTCCCGAAATACCCCGGAGCGCCCGAATGGCATCTCCACGTGATCGACGAGAATCCGTTTCTGGTCTACCCGAACGCGAAGGACATGGAGCTGGTCTGGGTGCACGATGTCGGCTACCATTACAAGACTCCGGACGGAAGGCTGATCCCTACCGGCCGGAAACTGGAGGACATCATCGACAAGGCGGATCCCGCATCGATGGCCGCCTCGACGGGCGGCGTGGAGATCATCCCGATCCGGGGACTCCACGACAGGCTCCCGGTGCTCGGATTCCGCTTCGGGGACATCGCCTACATCACCGACATGAGCTTCATCCCGGAGAGTGAATTTGAAAAGTTAAAGGGTCTCAGGCACGTGACCCTCAACACGGTAGGCTACAAGAAGCACCACTCGCATTTCAGTCTCGACGAGGCCCTTTCGCTTGCTGACCGCATCGGAGCCGAACACACGTGGCTCACCCACCTGTCACACTCCTTCCCACGCCACGGACAGTTCGCCAAAGACCTTGAGGATCTTTGCCGCCGGCGACACATACACTCAATAGTCAGCCCGGCCTACGATGGACTCACTATCGAATAGGATCCCCCGCATCCGGGCTGGCTCGTAAATGACTCGTAAAAGAGACTAATGCTGAATGTTCATTAATCGGATATATTTCAGAATCAGATCGTTCCATCTGGCGTCGCCCGGCTTCTGGTAGCGGCAGTTGCCGTTAGGATCCGGCGTGAAGATGGTCTCGCCCTTAGGTGTCAGCTCGACCCAGCCGCGCTCAGACATGTAGAACGCGCTGTCGCCCTCTACCGCGTTGATGACGGCGAGAGGATCCCACATCTTCTGCCCCGTGTCGCACTGCGTGAACTTATAGATCCACTTGATCGGATGGGCGTCAGTCCAGCTGATGTCCTGCAGCACGACCTCCGGCTTGTAGTCCAACGGGTCGCCGACCTCGCCAGGAGAGAAGATCACGTTGACCGACTTAGGCAGCAGCTTGAAGAACCGGAGGGAATAGTCGATGGCCTGGGTGAAGTTGTAGTCAGGCTCGACAGCCTCGCCGAACACACCGCCCATCGCATAGACATCGGTCACCTTCTTCGCCACAAGCTCCACACCTGTGAGCGGTGAGAACTCGTCCGGTCCTGACTCGAGCAGGCGCGCGAGCGTGGTCACGAAGCCCACTGAACAGATCTTCACCGAGCTGTCAGGCTGCGCCGCCAGTATCTTACGGTACAGCTTGTAGCCCTCCATGTAGTCATCCGTACTCTTTACGGTCTGCTTGAAAAGAGGTCTGGCATCAGTGTCGCGCGCGTAAGGGAAATTGTGGTAGGAGATGAACACCACCGGACGCTCGATGCCGGAGCGCTCAAGCCCGATCGGAATGTCAGGATAGCCGTAGAAGTTGTTCAGCACGTCCACCGCGTCGGCGTTGGCGGCTCCCATACGGTCGATCATCACGCCCAGAAGGTTGCAGCGCCCCATGTCCATGTAGCGGTAGAGCATCATCAGCGCGAAGAGGTCATCGGTAGAGCTGCCCATGTCGCAGTCGTAGATGACGCGGTTCTCCGGCATGTCGTAGTTCGACTTGACATTGATGTCCTTCGAGCAAATGTACACCGTGTGCTGTCCGTTCTCGCGGGCGAACTTCACAGCGGCGGCCAGACTGTCCTCCGGGAATATCCTGTTGCTGTCGAAATAATACTTCTTGTTCTCGGGATTGTACCATCCGCCCACAAAGCCCTCATGCTCGCGGGCATGCTTGATGACCGCCGGCAGACTCTTTTTGTCGAAGCTGTTCTGCGTGGCCGCGTAAGAAACCACAATACCTTCCCTCGGTTGGTCAAAGGTGTCGATTCCGATAGTGAAACCATCCGGATGGGCCTGGGCGAAACCCCATAAGAAATTGACAAGTTCCTTGTCACTAAGATTCACCTTGTTCCTGTTCGTCTGAGCGAAGGTGAACAAGCTGCTGGTTAATAAAGCCAATAGGATAAATAATCTCTTCATAACTCATAAAATTATAGTCTCGTAAAAATACGAAAAGAATTCTAATAAACAAGAATATTTCCACGCCTCAAACGTTCATTCCGCATCCCCGCAGCCGATAAAAGGATCATTCTGACACTTTATGAGTTGAAACAACTATTGGTTATGTTTCAAGATCTATACATCGGAACGTCGCCATTGTCAATGAGTTGACGGAGAATGTCGAGATAGTCCGGCGAATGGTTTCCGGAGGGATTGCCAAATTCGGCGACGATTTCCTCAAGGGAATATTCACCATCCTTTTCATCAATATATTCAATAAGCTTGCGCCTCGTCATCTGCTGAAGTGTCCTCGCGGGAACGGCGGCGCGGCGGGCGCGGCACACGTCGCAGGTGCCGCAGTCAGCGGCCTCGGTCTGGCCGAAATAGCGGAGAAGGTAGCGGGAACGGCACTCGGAGGTCTCGCTGACATATTCAAGCATCGCCTCCGCGCGCGCATGGAAACTCTCCCTGAGCATCGCATAGCGGGACGGCATCAGATTGACGTTGCCGGGACGCAGGCGGTCGTGGTGCAGGAACACCACATCGGCATGATCGGCAGGCACATAGCTTATCACATGAGCCAGCGACAGACCGTAGAGCGACTGCCGGAGCAGCGGAACCGTCTGACCGGCGCGGCGGGCGACATATTCCTCGTCAATCCGCTGGAGGAAGGAGAATATTCCCGTGTAGCTCCGCATCAGCGCCTCCAGCACATTCGCCTGCCCCTGATCCGCCAACTCAACGTCGTAGAGCGACTTCCTGTCCACATTGATCCGCACTTTAGTCGGAATGTCAACCTCCTCTGAATATGTCAGATGCTCCGTCCGCTCAAGGTATTTGAGCGCATAGAACGCCGGAGCTCTCTGCAAACCGAACCGCTTGCAGAAATCCTCGATCTTGAACTTCAGCTGACGTCCCATTCCAGTGTCGTAGGGAATCTCGAAAAACGCATGGAGTTTCTGGTACACATCCTCTATATATTCAAGAGAAGGAAAGGAGACATCCTCTATCTGCTTCGCCCGCCGCACATCGACACTGTTCCAAAGCTGCACGGCGAAGGAGCGCTTTCCGTCACGTCCGGCGCGCCCCGCCTCCTGAAAATACGCCTCCGGACTCTCCGGAAGGTCGTAATGCACCACGAAGCGCACGTCCGGCTTGTCTATTCCCATGCCGAAAGCATTCGTGCACACCATCACCCTGACCGCGCCGCTTTTCCAGGCCGCCTGCCGCTCCGCCCTCGCCTGTCCGCCGAGGCCGGCGTGGTAGAACGAGGCCGAAACTCCCTGAGCCTTCAGGAACTCCGAAAGTTCCTCGCATTTGCGCCGGTTGCGGGCATAGACTATTCCCGTCCCCGGCACACCGTTACAGATGTTAAGTATCTGTGAGCATTTGTCCTCCACGTGCCGGACGATGTAGCTGAGGTTCGGCCTCTCGAAGCCGCTCTTGAGCAAGAGTTTCTCCCTGAAGCCGAGACGCTCCATGATGTCCTGCGCCACCGGTGGAGTGGCGGTCGCCGTGAGGGCGATGACAGGCGCGTCGATCCTCTCGCGGAGCTCGCCTATCCTAAGGTAGTCAGGCCGGAAATCGTAGCCCCACTGGGAGATGCAGTGCGCCTCGTCCACCACGACGAAGCTTATGTCGAGGACATCGACGTAGGACTGGAACAGCTGTGTCCCAAGCCTTTCCGGCGAGAGATAAAGAAACTTGTAGTCGCCGTAGGCGGCGTTGTTAAGAGCCAGATCGACCTCGTGGCGGCTCATTCCCGCATGGACCGCGAGCGCCCTCACCCCCCGGTCGTTCAGATTCTGAACCTGATCCTTCATCAAGGCGATCAACGGGGTGACGACCAGGGTGATCCCCTCCCTCATCAATCCCGGAACCTGAAAACAGACTGACTTGCCACCGCCCGTGGGCATGATGGCCAGCACATCCTTCCCTTCAAGGGCCGTGGTGATGATCTCCTCCTGCATCGGGCGGAAGCCATCGTAGCCCCAATATTCTTTCAACACTTCTGACGGCGACATGTTCAAAAAATCGTTAAACCGTTTTATCTCAACCTTTTGCGCATTTTGCTGGCAAACTATTTGCAGTGAAGCACTGCCGGCGAAGCAAATGTACGAAATTAATCGCTTACTCATTTGAGTAATGGATAAAAATTCCTTAAATTTGCCGCGCCTTTTGTAAGGGTTCTAAAATAAGTTGCCGCTGATTCGGCGAAAATTTGCGGCAGATTGTTTTTAAGAACTGATTAGGGAATAAGTTTAACTTTATAAAAACACATTTTTACTATGCCTAAGATGGATTTAAGCAAGTACGGAATCAAGAGCGTGAAGGAAGTCCTTTACAATCCGACTTACGAAGTTCTCTACAACGAGGAGACAAAGCCTGAGCTTGAGGGCTATGAGAAAGGTCAGGTGACCGAGCTCGGAGCCATCAACGTGATGACCGGCATCTACACCGGACGTTCTCCTAAGGACAAGTACATCGTTATGGACAAGAACTCCAAGGACACTGTTTGGTGGAACACCCCTGAGTACCCTAACGACAACCACCCGATGTCCGAGAAGGTTTGGAAGGTTGTGAAGAAGACCGCCCAGCAGGAGCTCTCCGGAAAGAGGCTTTTCGTTGTCGATGGCTTCTGCGGAACCCACAAGGACACCCGCATGAAGGTACGCTTCATCATGGAGGTGGCATGGCAGGCACACTTCGTGACCAACATGTTCATCCGTCCGAAGAACCAGGAAGAGTTCGATCAGGAGCCTGATTTCGTAGTTTACTGCGCTTCAAAGGCTAAGGTCGCCAACTTCGAGGAGCTCGGACTCCGCAGCGACACCTGCGTCGCCTTCAACGTAAGCAGCAAGGAGCAGGTTATCCTCAACACCTGGTACGGCGGCGAGATGAAGAAGGGTATGTTCTCCATGATGAACTACTACCTCCCTCTTAAGGGCATCGCAGCCATGCACTGCTCGGCCAACACCGACATGAACGGCGAGAACACCGCCATCTTCTTCGGTCTCTCCGGAACCGGCAAGACAACCCTCTCCACCGATCCTAAGCGTAAGCTCATCGGCGACGACGAGCACGGCTGGGACAACAAGGGTGTGTTCAACTTCGAGGGCGGCTGCTACGCCAAGGTCATCAAACTCGACAAGGAGTCTGAACCGGACATCTACAACGCCATCCGCCGCGACGCCCTTCTTGAGAACGTGACCGTAGACGCACAGGGCAAGATCGACTTCAACGACAAGAGCGTGACCGAGAACACCCGTGTGTCCTACCCTATCTACCACATCAACAACATCGTACGTCCTGAGTCACAGGGTCCTGCCGCAAAGCAGGTCATCTTCCTCTCAGCCGACGCCTTCGGTGTCCTTCCTCCAGTTTCCATCCTTGATCCTGAGCAGACCAAGTACTACTTCCTCTCAGGCTTCACAGCCAAACTGGCCGGAACAGAGCGTGGTATCACCGAGCCTACCCCAACCTTTTCCGCATGCTTCGGACAGGCGTTCCTTGAGCTTCACCCTACAAAGTACGCCGAGGAACTCGTCAAGAAGATGAAGAAGAGCGGTGCCAAGGCTTACCTCGTGAACACTGGCTGGAACGGAACAGGCAAGAGAATCTCCATCCGCGACACCCGCGGAATCATCGACGCTATCCTCAACCATAGCATCGACTCGGCTCCTACCAAGACCATCCCTTACTTCAACTTCGTGGTTCCTACAAAGCTCGAAGGTGTTGACACCCACATCCTCGACCCTCGCGACACCTACGCCGACGCCTCACAGTGGGAGGAGAAGGCAAAGGATCTCGCCGCAAGGTTCATCAAGAACTTCAAGAAGTACGAGTCCAACAGGGCCGGCAAGGCTCTCGTAAAGGCTGGTCCTCAGCTCTAATCGACAATTTGTCCAACATCCATCAGGCTGGCCAGAGTCTCTCTCTGGTCAGCCTGATTTTTTTAGGAAATTATATCTGGCAAGTTTGCATCATCCGAATATATTCCTATATTTGAAAAAAAAAGTTACTACAAAAAAGTGAAATGCGGAAGAATATGGTAATGGATTTGATTTAC
>ERZ825137.1335-NODE-1335-length-32267-cov-3.427760_pt1 | contig 32267 bp, 26 predicted proteins | sample MGYA00519873_ERZ825137 | MGnify/ENA primary metagenome ERZ825137 (study PRJEB31778, sample SAMEA3449190) | human gut metagenome | biome: human gut; feature: human-associated habitat; material: faeces | place: United Kingdom | collected 2010/2012 ...
CACGTACGGCGACCTTTCGCGCAAGCTCACCGAAACCAACTGGTTCGGGTCGGTGGTCATGTCCATGCAGTTTGACAAGGCAAGACTTGATCCCGAGCGTGTGCTTGACGTTGACGTCGCTCTGACGCCGCGCAAAGAAAATCTGGTGGAAACAGGCATCGGGTATGCCACCGACGTCGGTCCGCATGGAAAACTTTCTTGGACACGGCCCTGGCTCAACAGCAAAGGTCACAGCCTGACAGCCGCCACCGACCTTTCGCCTGAAGAACAGGAGTTCGAGTTCAACTACAAGATTCCCAGCCAATCCAATCCGCTCTCGGACTACTGGGCTTTGCAAAGCGGCTACAAGTACTCAACGCTCAACGACACGACTTCGTCGTCAACAGCCGTCTCCGCCGCCCGCTTTCAACTGCTCGAATCCGGCTGGACGCGCAAGATTTCGGTTGACTGGCTCTATGACAACTTCACACAGGGCAGCGACTCGTCGGATACGCAAATCATTTATCCCACCATTTCGTTTTCACGCACGCGTCAAAAAGGCGGCGTTCTGCCGACCTGGGGTGACTCGCAACGCTACGCTCTTTCGGTATCCAACACGGCCTGGGGTTCCGACATTGACTTTGTGCTTCTCACCGCACAACAAAGCTGGATCCGTTCTCTGGGACCGTCACACATCTTTATCGGTCGTTGGTCAGCCGGCTGGATCGAGTCGGACAGCTTTGAGCAAGTACCGCCCGACCTGCGCTTCTTCGTCGGCGGCGATTTGAGCATCCGGGGCTACGACTACGAATCCATTTCCCCGAAAAATGAAAAAGGCGAACTCGAAGGCGGCTCCAAGATGTACACCGTTTCAATTGAATACCAATACAACGTCACAGGCAACTGGTGGGGTGCCGCCTTTTTCGACGCCGGTCAATCGAGTCACGAATTCAATTTCGGCGACATCAAGAAAGGCGCAGGTTTCGGCATTCGTTGGCTCTCGCCCATTGGTCTGGTCAAACTCGACATCGCCAAGGCAGTCGGCGACCCCGATGAAGACAGTTGGAAGATCTACTTCGGTTTGGGAGGCGCGTTGTGATGAGAGTTTCTCATCTTTTGAAATGCATCGGCTTCGCGCTGGCCGTCCCGCTGGTGCTTTGTGTCGGTCTCGTTGTCTTTGCGCTCACCCCCTGGGGACTGCAAACAGGCGTTTCGCTCGCGCAAAAGTTCTTGCCTGAGCTTAGTGTCGGCAATGTCAGCGGCACACTCTTTGATGCGGACATATCAGAAATTCGCTATCAGACGACGCCAGTAACTCTTGAACTTAAGCGAGTGCAGTTATCAATCGTCAATCTGCGCCCGCTCGAGCGTCATGCCGACATCGGAAAACTCCACGTTGATGGGCTCCGGGTCGCTCTCGCTGAAAGCCAGGAAACCGCCTCCGAAACCGCCGTCTCAGACAACGCACCGATCTTTCTGCCGTTTTCCGTTGCGCTCACGGATGTGCGTTTCACTGACACGCACGTTCAGTCCGATGCGTTTGATGTTGCGGTTCATGACCTGTCTCTAGTCGCCTCTGCCTCCGGCGGCACGGTCACAACAGAGAACCTGAATATGGCGGGCATCTCCGTTCATCTGCCCGAAACATCGAAGGCTACTGATGAAAACCCTGAGCCGCTGGCCGAAACGTTAAATGCGCTTTTTGCCAAACCGTTGCTTGAGCCCTTTGCGGTGCCCGAACTGCCGCTTACCGTGGACGTAAAGGCGCTTTCGGTTTCCGATGTCAAACTCAACGACGAAACCGTGCTCGAAACGCTTTCGGCAACTTTTACCGCCGCCCCTCAAAGCGTTCATATCGCCAAACTCGTCGCTGCGCATCCGGCAGTTGACGCCTCCGTTAAGGGAGAAATGACGCTCGGCGGCATCCCCAAAGGCAAAATCGACGCTGCCTTAACGGCGCGTCAGGCTCCTTTGTCCGCCTATCCGGTCACGGCCGCCGTCGTTTTTGATCTCACCTCCGAAACCAATCTGACACTTCAGACGACGTCGGCACAAAAAACCCTGAACGTTCAAGCCAACATCGAAACCGCCAAAGCCAATCCCGCTTTCCGACTGGCTGTAACGGGCGACCTGGATCTGACTGCTCTCAAAGACTTGATCGGTACCGAAGCTGAACTTCAGAACGTTGACGTCAAACTGGCAGGTACGTACGACGCCTACGATCTTTCGATTTCAACTCGCGCCGCCTCTGCCCTTCTTGCCCGACCTGCCGATCTTTCCGTTACCGGTCAAGGGAAGAAAACCACCTTGTCCGACCTTCGGCTGAATGCAAGCATCGGCAAAAACATGCTGCATTCCGCATTTCATGCCGCTTTGACCGACAAGAAGGCATCGGCTTCGGGCTCGGCCACGCTCTCCTGGTCCGACCTCAAGGATCTGGGCAAACTGCTCCCGGCTGATTCTCCCAAGACAAACGGATCGGCAGAACTTACCCTGACGGCCTCAACGGCAGCAGACTTTGATCCCCGGTCTTTGGCCGTTGATATCACGTCACTTACGGTCAAAGCCTCGCTAAACGATGTGCCCTTCACGGCACAAACCACAGGTCACATTCAGGGCACGGACTCGTTTGCTGTCAAAAACTTGCTTCTGAAAGCCGACAACGCCGCTCTTGAGCTCGATGCCGCATTGAAAAAGGAAACACTCTCCGGGGCATTTCGCATCAGCGCCCCCGACCTCTCGCGCATCGACAAGACGCTGCGCGGCAGTGTCACCGGTTCCGGGAAACTTACCGGTACACTTTCCATTCCTCAATTGTCGGCCCAGATGCATGCCTCTTCGCTGCAGTTCGGAGATATGTCGCTCGCGCGCGCCGATGTTTCTGCTCAAGTCACGACAACACAGAGTAAAGGCGAGCGTCTTCCCAAGGCCGACGTAAAACTCAGTGCCGCCAATCTGTCCGCGTCTTCGGTTTCGTTCAAAACGATTTCCGCATCCTTCTCCGGCACGCAGTCCCTGCACACGCTGCAGGTGACAAGCAAGGGTTCTCCTATTGCCATTGATGCGCGCCTTGACGGTCACCTCGACAAATCAGGAACTCATTGGAACGGAGAACTCGTCTCGGCAGCGCTCAAAACCGATCGCGGCACTTGGTCGACTGCCGACAAACCGAAACTTGCCTTCAACATAAACGCCTCGCAAGCATCGCTCTCGCCGCACTGCTGGACAAGCAATTCGCAAAGTCTTGAAGTCTGCCTCAAGGAAGAACTTCACGCCGGCAAACGAGGCAGTCTCACGCTTGACGTCAAACACGCAGACTTTTCTCTCATCAAAGACCTCCTGCCGCCGGATCTTGATGTCAAGGGTCGCACGGATGCAACTGCAACCGTGAGCTGGACCGAACCCTCGCCCGAACACGCCGTCGCGCATGTAGAAGTGGCCGGGCGAGGCATTTCGGTGACGGCCGAAACAAACGGTTCGCGTCAAACGCTGCACTTCAAAGAAACGAAATTGTCCGCCGACTTCAAACCTCAATCCGCGCAGATCCAAAGCACGGTGTCGCTTAACGACGGGGGCGAATTGAAAGCCGACATCGCCGTAGCCGATCCGCTCACAAAGCGTCAACTCTCGGGCTCCGTGACGGTCGACGATGTACAACTCGCGCAGTTCAATCCCGTGCTTGCCTCGCTTTCGCCTCAACTCTCGGCAAGCGGAACCCTTTCGGCCGAACTGCAGTCCCGAGGCACATTGCAAAAACCCGCGTTATACGGCGATATCAAACTTGACGCCTTTACCGCGCAAGGTCAGGCCGTGCCGTTGGACATGAAGCCCTCCAACGTCATGCTGCACTTTGAGGGAGATCAGTCCGAATTGATTGCCGACCTTGAAACCGCACAAGGGAAGATTCGCGTGAGCGGCAACGCACAATGGAGTGATCCGGAAAACCCAACGGCTCGTGTATCCGTTAAAGGCGACAAAGTGCGCGTGAGTCTTCCTCCCTACGTCACAGCGCACGTAACACCGGACGTAGAGGCGAGCATTTCGCTGCAAAACCTCAATCTTTCGGGCAGTATCCAGATCAATCAGGCGCGCATCACCGTCAATGATCTGCCCACCGGCGCCATCTCTGCGTCCGCCGACGAAGAAATCATCGAAGCCAACCAAGTGGCCGTGCGCGTCCGTACACCGCTTAAGATCGAAAGTTCGCTGGTGATTCATCTGGGCGACGATGTGAATTTGAGCGCTTTCGGTTTAAAGAGCGAACTGCAGGGCGACGTCACGGTTACACAGAACGATCAAAACTTGGGCTTGACCGGCACGATCAAGCTGATTGACGGTACTTTCAAAGCCTACGGGCAGGATCTGGTCATCAACAAAGGCAATCTCACTTTTGCCGGCCCCGTCAACAAGCCAATTCTCGACTTTGAAGCCATCCGCAATCCGGACGCCATCGAAGACAATGTCACAGCGGGCATCCGCATCAAGGGGCCGAGCGACGCACCGCAAACGGAACTCTTTACGGATCCGGCCATGTCCCAAGCCGACGCCATCTCTTACATCATGCGTGGTCAAGGACTGCAAACGTCCAATGACGGCGACAACGCCATGCTCACTTCCGCCCTTTTGAGCATGGGGCTTTCGCAGACAGGACAGCTGGTCTCCGGCATCGGCGAAATGCTTCGCATCAGCGAGTTGAATGTTTCCACTGCCGGGACGGGAAACGACTCTCAGGTCGTTGTAAGCGGCTACGTCCTGCCCGGACTGCAGGTGAAATACGCGATGGGCATTTTCGACTCCATCGCCACGCTGACGCTTCGTTATCGACTTTTGGCGCGGCTTTTTGTGGAAGCCAGTTCCGGCGCCGCGCAAAGTCTCGACGTACTCTACACGTTTGAGTTCTAGGCTGACGGACCAAAAGTTTCGGCCTTCGTCGGAAGTCCCGACAAAGGCCGATTGAACGGAGAAAGAAACGCCTCAGTGTTCTTTGCGAATCACGTGCCGCGTTTTTCCCAAATCATCCGTTTTTTGACTTACCATGGTATGTCCGCCCTGCGTACAGAAAACATTGAGATCTTCAATCGCATGCGGATCGTCGGTGAGTACTTCCAGCGTCTCACCGACAACCACAGTCTTGAGAGCCTTCTTGGCTTTGAGCACCGGCTGCGGGCATTTCAGCCCGCAGCAGTCAAGCGTTGCGCACATGATCAGGCAAGCTTTTCGGCAATCCAAGCGCGAGCGCTTTCAAGCGCCGCCGGCAATGCCTTGACGTCGGACGCCCCGGCCATGGCCATATCGGGCTTGCCGCCACCCTTGCCGCCGCACTGGGCGGCCACAAAGTTAACGAGCTCACCGGCCTTGATTTTGCCGGTCAAGTCCTTCGTGACGCCGGCGCAAAGCTGAGCCTTGTCGCCGCCCGTCACCGCCAGAACGATCACGGCGGAACCGAACTTGCTCTTGAATTTATCCATGGTCTCGCGCAACGTCTTGGCGTCAATGCCTTCGAGTGTCGTCAGAAGCACCTTGACGCCATTGACGTCTTGAGCGGCACTCAACGCCTCATCACCCTGCTTGGCGGCAAGCTTAGCCTTGGCTTCGGCCAATTCCTTTTCCAGGCGCTTGACGGTTTCACCCAAGTGGTCGATCTTTTCGGGCAATTCCTGAGCCGGAGCCTTGAACTTGGCAGCAGCCGTGGCAAGCAGATCGGCATTGTCCTGCATCAAGCGAACGGCGTTCAAGCCCGTGACGGCTTCCACGCGGCGAACGCCCGCAGAAATGCCCGCTTCGCTGATGATCTTGAAAGAACCGATGTCACCCGTGCGAGCCACGTGCGTACCGCCGCAGAGCTCGACCGACGTACCGAAGCGCACCATGCGCACCTTGTCGCCGTACTTCTCGCCGAAGAGCATCATGGCACCGCATTTCTCGGCCTCCTCCTTGGTGGCCTCGCGGTTCTCCTCCAACGGATAGTTGGCGCGGACGGCGCGGTTGACGAGCATCTCGACCTGGCGCAGCTCGGCGGGAGTCATCTTCTGGAAATGCGAAAAGTCGAAGCGCAGGATCTCGGGCGTCACCATCGAACCCTTTTGCTCGACGTGCGATCCCAGCACCTTGCGCAGCGCCTCGTGCATGAGGTGTGTCGCGGTATGGTTGTTGGCCGCGGCCTGGCGTTTGGCAGCGTCCACGACGGCCGTGAACTCGGCCGCAGGGTTTTCGGGAAGCTCCTTGACGATATGGATAATCAGTCCGTTTTCCTTTTCGGTAGCCACGACGGCGATGCGCTCGTTGGCATTCTCGATATAGCCGATGTCACCGATCTGACCGCCCGAGTTGCCGTAGAACGGCGTGCGGTCGAAGACCAGCTGGTAGGAGGTCTTGCCTTTGGAGGTCACGCGGCGGTAACGGGCGATCTTCACCCGCTCGGTCAGCGTGTCGTAGCCCGTGAAGACGCTCTCGCGAATGGGGAACAACTCCACCCAGTCGTCGGTATCGACGGCCGCAGCGTTGCGCGAACGCTCCTTCTGCGCCTGCAACTCGGTTTCAAAGGCTGCGAGGTCAACGCCGACGCCCTGTTCGCGGGCGATGAGCTCCGTCAGGTCGATCGGGAACCCGAACGTATCGTAAAGCTCGAAGGCGTCCTTGCCCGAGATCAGTTCGCGGCCCTCTTTCTTGGTCTTTTCGACCACGCCGTCCAGCAGGCTGATGCCCGTGGCCAGCGTACGCAGGAACGAGGCCTCCTCCTCCTCGATGACCTTTTCGATCAGCGCCTGCTGGGCCTTCAGTTCGGGGAACTGGCCCCCCATCTGCTCCACGAGCCCCGCAACGAGCTTGCAGATCGTAGGTTCCGTGAAGCCGAGGTAGGTATAACCGTAGCGCACGGCGCGGCGCAGGATGCGGCGGATGACGTAGCCGGCCTTGACGTTCGACGGCAACTGCCCGTCGGCGATCGAGAAAGCGATGGCACGCAGGTGATCGGCGATGACGCGCATCGCCACGTCACACTTCGCGTCGGCGCCGTAGGTCTTGCCCGAAAGCTGCGAAATACGCTGGATCGTAGGCTGGAACACGTCGGTGTCGTAGTTCGATTTCTTGCCCTGGAGGATCATGCAGAGGCGCTCGAAGCCCATGCCGGTATCGACGTTGCGCGCCGGAAGCTCCTCCAGCGAGCCGTTGGCCTTGCGGTTGAACTGCATGAACACGAGGTTCCATATCTCGATCACCTGCGGATGGCCCGCATTGACCATCCCGCGCCCGGGCTTGGCGGCGATCTCCGCCTCGTCGCGCAGGTCGAAATGAATCTCCGAGCAGGGGCCGCAGGGGCCGGTCTCGCCCATCTCCCAGAAATTGTCGTGCTTGTTGCCGCGGATGATATGGTCTTCGGGCAGAAACTGCTTCCAGTAGTCGTAGGCCTCCTGGTCGAAGGGCACGCCGTCCTCCTCGGAGCCTTCGAAAACCGTGGCGTACATGCGGTCGGCGGGAAGTTTGTAGACGCCGTGGAGCAGCTCCCACGCCCATTCGATCGCCTCTTTCTTGAAGTAATCGCCGTAAGACCAGTTGCCCAGCATCTCGAACATCGTATGGTGGTAGGTGTCATGCCCCACCTCCTCCAGGTCGTTGTGCTTGCCCGAAACGCGCAGGCACTTCTGGGTGTCGGCCGCACGCGGATATTTGCGGGGCGCATTGCCCAGGAAGATATCCTTGAGTTCGCTCAGCACCAGATGGAACGGGTGCAGGCCCCCCTGCACGGGCTGGGTGCCGGGCAGGGTAACGTCGATGGTCTCGGCGGCAAGGCGCGCGGTGAGCGCGGCCTCGGCCAGCTCTTTCATGCGGGCGCGGATGTGGGCGTCGATGCCCTCGCGCACCTCGTTCGCCAGAGCGCCGATGACCGGACGCTCCTCGGCGGAAAGCCTGCCCATCTGCTTTAAAATGCCAGTGAGCTCGCCTTTTTTGCCAAGAAAGCGCACCCGCAATTCGTCCACGGCCTTTTCGTCGGCCGCGGCGGCGATGAGCTCGTCCGCCGTGCGGCGGATCTGTTCCAATGCCTCTTTCATGTTTTCCTCTCCTTTTTTTGCCGGGAGCAAACAAAAAAGCCCCGCCCCCGTGTATTCACAGGGACGAAGCTGTTAAAACTCCGCGGTACCACCCAGATTTTTGCTCTTTGAGCAAACACTCAAGCTCCCGCTAACGGGGGAAAGCCGTCCCCGCCTACTGGAGCGTTCAGCGGGGCCGCTCGGAAGGGAACTTCGCACGCGCGCCTGCCGCGGGGCCCTTGCAGCCGGGGGGCCCCTCTCTGCGCCGGAGGATGCGCGGTTACTTTCCTTCGTCAAAGCGTTTTGAATAAGGTCATGATAGCACACTTTTTTGCGGTTTGCAAGCGGGGAAAAAATGTTGTAACATATAGAAGACGTGATTTTAAAAGGGGGCGGCGGAATTGGTGATCGGCGTGGGGACGGACCTGGTGGAGATCAGGCGGATGGAAAAAAGCCTGGAAAGCCAGGCGTTTTGGCGGCGGGTGTTCGGCCACGCCGAACGGGCTTTTTTGGAGGCCCGGCCCAAGGCGCGGCGCGCCGCCAGCGCGGCGGCGAATTTTGCCGCGAAGGAGGCCTTTTTAAAGGCGGCGGGCAAGGGCCTGGGGGGCTTTGCCCTGGCCGAGATCCAGATCTTGCGCGGGGAGGGGGGCGCGCCCTACTACCTGCTTTCGGGAGGCGCCGCGGCCTGGGCGGCGGAGCGCGGCGCCGAGGTGCGGCTTTCGCTTGCCCACGAGGGGGGCCTTGCCCTGGCCTTTGCGGTGGCCGAGACTTCGGCAGGCAGCCAAACATAACCTGCGCTGCGCGCCGGCTGGCGGGGCCGGAGCTTTTTTGCGGCACCCCAAGGGCGCCGACTGTGAGCGGGAGCAAAAAGCATCGAAACACGGCACATCCCCGCGCCCGCGTTTAAGCGGGCTGAACTTCGCACATACTACCCTTGCAAGCAAAAACCTGCGCCTTTGTGAGGCGCAAGCTCTGGAGGGTAGAGTTACATGGAAGTTCATAGAGGCGAAGTGTTTTACGCGGATTTGAGCCCGGTGGTGGGCTCGGAGCAGGGCGGGGTGCGGCCGGTGCTGATTTTGCAGAACGACGTGGGCAACCGGCACAGCCCCACGGTGATCGCTGCGGCGATTACATCCCAGCTCAACAAAGCCAAGCTGCCCACCCACATCGAACTGTTAGACCCCCACTGCGGGCTCACCAAGGATTCCGTGGTGCTCCTGGAGCAGATTCGCACGTTGGATAAACGGCGGCTTCGGGAACGGATGGGACGGCTGGACGAGGAGAAGATGGCTCAGGTGGACACCGCCATCGCCGTCAGCTTCGGCCTGCGCTCCCGCACCCGAGAGGTCTGAGTCGGCGCAAACCAGTTCTCGAAGCAGCGACGCCTGCCTTGTCAGGCGTCGCTGTTGTCATGGGCGCAGAGCAAAACAGACGCAGCAAATTGCTGCGTCTGTTCGGGCAGGAGCCGCTTACTTGGCGGTGTTCTTCTTGGTCGTCTGAGTTTTGCTGTTGGTGGTGGTCTTGGTGTTGTCGTCGCCCTTGACCACATCCTTGGCGCCTTCTGCCACGCCCTCGACTGCGTCCGCCGCGCCGTCTACTACGTCATCGGCTGCATCCACCACATTGTCCGCCGCATCCTTTACGTCATCGCCCACGCCCTTGGTGTCCGTTTTCCCATCGTCCTTGGTGGTGGTCGTGGTCTTGTCGGTGGTATCCGTCTTGCCGTTGGAGGTGACGGTGCCATCTTGATCTGCCTGGTAGTCGCTGCTGGTGGGGTTGTTGTGGGCTGTATCCTTGTCGGTCACTGCGTTGTTGCTGCCGCAGCCGGCCAGATTGGTCAGGGACAGGATCAGCATAAGAGCTAGTAACGTGCGTTTCATAGGGATTCCTCCGTTCCATTCGGTTTGTCTCCAGACAACTAGAGTATATGCGCTTTTGCGGGAAATACCCGCCCAAATGCTGGAACAAAAAAATAGTTGCATTTGCGGGAAAACGTGCTATAATTTAATCGAGAATCATTACTGTTAGAGGTGAGATATGATACAACGCCGCTATTCCCGTCAGCGAGAGCTGATCTACAACTGTGTGCGAGGCACTACCGAACATCCCACAGCGGACATGGTCTACCGATGGCTGCTGCCGGACAACCCCAACCTGAGCCGAGGGACGGTGTACCGGAACCTGAAGCTGCTGGCGGAGGAGGGGAAGCTGAAACTCCTCCATTTCCCAGTAGAGCGCTATGATGCTCAGACCATGGAGCACCCCCATTTCTATTGTACCCAGTGCAACTGCGTGTCCGACCTGGAATTGCAGTACGATGGTCAGTTGGATCAACGGGCGGAAGCGGAGTGCGGGGTGGCTGTGGAATGGCATGATCTGGTTTTTTACGGCACCTGCCAAACGTGTATGCGGAACGGGAAAAAATCTAACGAAGAATAAGGACGAAAGGAAAATATTATGAGCAAGACCTATCAGTATCGCCCCCAGGGCGTATGTTCCCAGTTGATGGAGATCACGGTCAACGATGGCATCTTGGAGGATTTGCAGGTGCTGGGAGGATGCAGCGGCAACCTGCAGGGCATTGCCTCTTTGATTCGCGGCATGAAGGTCGAGGAGGTCATTCAGCGGCTGGACGGCATCCGCTGCGGCAATAAGTCAACCTCCTGCCCCGATCAGCTGGCCAAGGCGCTGAAGGCGCTGCCCAAAGAGTGATCCCCTTGTTTTGCAAGTATGAGAAACCGGCACAGCAATTTGCTGCGCCGGTTTTTTGCGCGCCGCTTCCGATAAATGAGAATAAATCTTGTTAAACGAAAGAGGACAGCACAAAACCAGCTGCAACAGCGGTGGGGGAGGGGAGAGGTACAGCAAGAAAGCAGCACAAAATATGGAAGGCGAAACGGCGTAGTGTGAAGGGAAAATGCTGTACAGTGAATGAAGCGAGAGGGGAAAACTGTGGGTTATGTGTTGAAAACCATGTGGATGATGTGGAAAAGGGAAGATTTTTGGGGGAAATGCTTTTAGACGGAGGTTGGGATAGCAGTCGACTTAGGAGGGCGGAAAAGCAAAAAGACGTAATGTAAAATCACTTTACAGAGAGATGATAAAGGAAAACAGAAAGAAATGGCGTGAAATGGGATAAAATGAGAACGCACAATGAAAATGCAAGAAAAAAGTGAGGATAGATGCAAAAAAACAGAAGCATAAGCGGCGGAAAAAGCCGCCGTTCTCTTTGGAAAAAAACAGGACAAGCGGCGGAAAATCTGCTATACTATAGGAAAGGCAAAAGGGGGAATGCGTCATGCACGCAGTGGATCTAACCCATGTGATCGAAGAACAAATGCCCGTCTACCCAGGCACGGAAGGGCCTAAATTGGTTCCCGCCAACAGCTATGCAGAGAGTGGGTTTCGGGAGACTTGCCTGACCATGTACTCCCACACCGGCACCCACATGGATGCCCCTGCCCACCTATATCCTACCGGCAAGACGCTGGATGTCCTGCCCATCACCCAGTTTTCCGGCACCGCCGTGGTCATCCATTGCTCGGAGCTGCAAGCCGGAGAGCGCATCGCCATGCACCACCTGCGCAAGCAGTGGGAAGCGGCCGAGCGGGCGGAATTTATCCTCTTTCACACCGGCTGGAGCCGGTACTGGGGACAGGCGGCTTATTATGGGGACTATCCTTATATCACTCACCAGGTGGCTGATTGGCTGCTAAAGACGGGGAAAAAGGGCATTGGGCTGGACACCATCGGATTGGATCCCATCGCGGACGAAACCCTGACGCTGCACCGGAAGCTGCTGGCGGATGATCGAATGGTCATCATCGAAAATCTCACCAACCTGGAACAGGTGGGGGATGAAGTGGTGTTCTTCTGTGCATTGCCCCTGAAACAGGCGGACGCCGATGGTGCGCCGATTCGGGCGGCGGTTTTTTGGGCAGACTAATCTTGCAAATGGGAGACATCACCAAAAAAACAGCCTGTAATTTTGTGCGAAAAAGCAAGGGAAAAAGGGTGACAAACACAAGCGGCTATGGTATACTGAACTTGTGGTTAATTAAGAATGAATCCCAATAAGGAGGAAGATTTATGATGAAAGATACCTATATTTCCGATTCCGTCCTGTATGTGGGCGTAGACGACAAGACCATCGACCTGTTCGAGAGTCAGTATGTGGTGCCCAACGGCGTCTCCTATAACTCCTATGTCATCATGGACGATAAGATCGCCATCATGGACACGGTTGACCCCCGCAAGACCACCGAATGGCTGGCCAACGTAGAGCAGGCTCTGGCAGGGCGCAAGCCGGATTACCTGGTCATTCACCACATGGAGCCGGATCACGCAGGCAGCATCCAGCAGCTGGCGGAGAAGTATCCTGAAATGCAGTTCGTCTCCAATCCCAAGCTGTTCAACATGATGGGGCAGTTCTTTGACTTCGACTTCCAGAGCCGTGAAGTGGTGGTCAACGAGGGCGATACCCTGGAGCTGGGTCATCATACGCTGACCTTTGTCATGGCGCCTATGGTTCACTGGCCTGAGGTCATGGTCAGCTATGAGAGCACCGAGAAGATTCTGTTCTCTGCGGACGGCTTTGGCAAGTTCGGCGCCCTGGACACCGAGGAGGATTGGGACTGCGAAGCCCGTCGCTACTATATCAACATCGTGGGCAAGTACGGCGCCAACGTCATGGCTCTGCTGAAGAAGGCTGCCACCCTGGACATCGCCACCATCTGTCCCCTCCATGGCCCCATCCTGAAGGAAGATCTGGGTCACTATATTGGCAAGTACCTGACCTGGGCCAGCTATGAGCCGGAGGACGAGGGCGTGACCATTGTCTATGGTTCCATCCACGGCCACACCGCTAAGGCTGCCAAGGTCATGCAGAAGATGCTGGAAGACCGTGGCCAGAAGGTGGAGATCTTCGACCTGGCTCGGGATGACATGGCCGAGGCCATCGAGTGTGCTTACCGCTATGATAAGCTGGTCATCGCCACCGTCACCTATGACGCCGGCGTATTCCCCGTGGTAGAGGACTTTGTCTATCACCTGAAGCTGAAGAACTATCAGAAGCGCACGGTTGGCATCATCCAGAACGGCTCTTGGGGGCCTGTGGCCGGCAAGAAGGTCAAGGAGTCCCTGGAGACGCTGAAGGACATCAAGATTGTTGATCCCATGGTCACCATCCGCTCCGCCCTCAAGGAGGGCAACCTGACCGCCATGGAAGCTCTGGCTGACGCCCTGGTGGCAAAATAAGCTGTTGTGATACAGAGATAAAATTCCCCCTACAGAGAAAGCCCTCTCCAACACAAACGTTGGAGAGGGCTTTCGATCTGTGCGCAGGAAGCTGCGGTCACAAGGGGGCGGACTCCCCTTCCAGGGTTTTGGTGATCTCGATAAGCTCATAGGCGGCCTGGGGGAGGGCGTATTTTTTGGAGTAGAGAAAACCTTGTGGAATGACGATCTCCGGATCAAATTTCCGCAGAACCAGCCCCAGTCTGCGCAGCTGCTCTCGAATATAGCTGCCGGAGACGCAGACGAAACCCACAAAATTCCCCAGAATGACCGTGTTGAGCATACAGAGGATCTGCTCGTGGAAGGAGTGGATCTGAGGGGTGACGCCGGCCGCCTCAAAGGCTTTCATGATGAGGAAGTAGACCTTGGAGCCTTTGCCCAGGGAGGAGATCTCCACATCGTTCAGATCCGCCAGCGTGATCTCCGCCTTGTTGGCCAGGGGATGATCTGGCCGCATGACGCACTCCACCGATGCCGATGAGATGGGCAGCTGCACCAGGTCGTCAAAGGCGTCCTGTTGGGGCAGGGAGTTGAAGGAGAGCTGGAGGGTGCCCCGCCGGATCTTTTCGATCTGCACGTTCATGGCGTCCTCCTCCACGCTCAGGCGCATCAGCGGGAACCGCTGGCGGAATTCCGGCGAGCAGATGTACCGCTGCAAGTTCATGCCCAGGGTGGGGGAGATGCCCAGATGCAGCGTCTGCTGCCATTGGGTGGAAAGCTCTTGCAAGATGGTCTCGGTTTTTTCGCACTCCTGCAAAATGTGCTGGGCGTGGAGGACATATTGCTCCCCCTCCGGCGTGAACACCACGCCATTGGCCTGACGATCCAGCAGTTGGATGCCCGTCTGCTGTTCCAGTGCCTTGACCGCAAGAGAGATGGCCGGTTGGGTGACAAACAGCTCCTCGCTGGCTTTGGTGTAGCTGCGGTGATGATAAAGTGCGGTCAAGTAGGTCAACCGCTTCAGATCCAACATAATCGGACTCCTTTCTGCCCTTGTTGGCTATAAATCTTTTTTATAAGCGAATAAATGATAGCATAATGTGCAAGAGATTTCAACCGGACGGGAGGCGTTTTGTCAGAAACGTCAAAAAATAAGCGCTGGCTCGGGAAAAATGGGAAATGTGCCAAAAGTTTTTTTAATTGTGCTATAAAATGAGTTAATTTGCAATCCTGCCGGAGATTCCCTATAATGCAGACAACAGATCGGCCGACAAACACAAGAGCATCAAAGTAAAGGGGAATTTTAACATGACAGGCACCATGAAAGGCATTTGCAAGATGCGTCCCGCTGTTGGGGCAGAGTATCGGACCGATATTCCCATCCCGCAGATCGGGGATGACGATGTGTTGATGAAGGTTCACGCTACGGCAATCTGCGGCACCGACCTGCACATCTACAACTGGAATGAATACGCAGCCACCCGAATGAAGGATCTCCCCATGGTGTTCGGACACGAAACCGCCGGTGAGATCGTGGAGATGGGCAAGAACGTGTCCGGCTACCAGATCGGGGATCGCATTGCGGTGGAGACCCACGTTCCCTGTGGACACTGCTTGCAGTGCCGGATTGGGAACCCTCACATCTGTGAAAATATGCACGTTTTTGGCGTTACTGACCCCGGCGCCTTCTCCGAATACGCCGTAGTCCCCAAATCCTGTATCGTCCGCCTGGACGATGCCCTCTCCTACGAGCAGGGCGCGATGCTGGAAGCCATGGGCGCCGGCGTCCACGGTGTGGAGAAAGCGCAGGTGAAGGGAAAGACCGTCCTGGTCAGCGGCTGCGGCCCCATCGGCCTGATGGCCATCGGTGCATGCAAGGTTCACGGGGCGAAACAGATCATCGCCTGTGATATGTTTGATGAAAAGCTGGAGCTGGCCAAGGTCATGGGGGCGGACATCATCATCAACAGCGGCAAGGAGTCCGTGATTGATGCGGTGCGTCAGGCCACCGATGGCAGCGGCGCAGATGCGGCCATCGACATCACCGGCAATGGGAAGGCCATCGTAGATGGCATCCGTGCCCTGAGAAAGGCTGGCATCATGGTCTCCGTGGGGCTGCCCGATGGTGAGATCCCCATCAACCTGACAGAGGACATCATCTATCGGGAGGTCACTTACACCGGTATCTCCGGACGGCGGATGTTTGAGACGTGGGAGGATTGTATGCAGATCATCCAGACCCCCGGCTTCTCCCTGGAGCCCGCCATCGGCGGCGTGTATCCGCTCTCTGACTTTGAAGAAGCCCTCAACAAGATCAAGTCCGGCGTGCCCGGTAAGATGATCCTCATTCCGTGAGGAGACAGAAAAAGAACCACCTGGATTTCCAGGTGGTTCTTTTGGATTATTGGGTGGCAGTGGAGTCCGTGGGGGTACCGTACAGGAACGCTTTTAGCTCGTTTCGGGTGGCGTTCCAGTCTTTGGGAACCAGCACCATCATCCGGTTGATCGTCTCATTCAAATAAGAGCCGTCTGAGGGGACACGGTAGCTGTTGATGGAGTCCAGCCCCATGTTGTAGCCGGAGAAAGCGACACTTACTAATTGGAGCGCATCCATGTCGGTGGTCAGATCGTCCGCCACGCTCTCATAGATGCCCAGCAGCTTGGTCCAGCTCTCCTCCTTGGCCTTCTGGTACACGGTCTGAATGATGGTGCGCTGCCGCTGGGTTCGGGCGAAGTCATCGCCCACCCGACGGATGCGGGCATAGCACAGTGCCTGTGCGCCGTCCAGGTGATTGGTACCTACCTTGAAATTCTGCTTCTGTTTGTAGTTCATGGTGTGGGCGAATTTCTCGCTGTTCATGTATTCTACTTCCGCTTCGGTCAAGTCCACATCAATGCCGCCCACCTTGTCCACAATGTCCTTGAACCCGTTGAAGTTCACTTCCACATTGTAGTCGATGACCACACCGAAGTTCTGCTCAATGGTGGCGTCCAGCAGCTCGAAGCCGCCGAAGGCGTAGGCAGAGTTGATGCGGTTGTCGCTGTAGCCGGGGATCTGCACATACAGATCGCGCATGATGGAGACCATGGTCATCTGCTTGGTGTTCTTGTTGATGCTCAGGATGATCATGGAGTCCGACCGCTGCCGCTGTTCCCCACGGGTGTCCTGCCCCACCAGCAGGATATTCACCACGCCGTCCACCTTGGTGGCCACATGGGCTTCGCCCCAGTCCACCGCCTCAATGGTGTCTGCGCCGGAGGCGTCCTGATCAAAGTCCTCCTTGGTGAAGATGGAAGCGCCCAGCCGGTTGATCTTGCTCAGCTCAAACCCGCCAAAGGCAGCCAGTGCGCCGCCCAGCACCAGCAGGATGACCAGTACAATGAGCAGGACCCGCAGGGCACGGGATTTCTTCCGCTTCCGAGGCCTTCTGCGCCGTGGGGCGTTGGGGTCGGGATTCGCTGGGGGACGTCTGCCGCTGTTGCCGCCGCTGCCGCCATAACCATCCTTGGTGGGACGGGGCGGACGGGAGCCGGAGCGCTCCCGCCGCTGGGGGACGTCCTCCGGACGCCGCCTGCGGTTGGAGGGCTGGGGACGATCTTCGGGGCGACGGCGCTCCTCCGGCCGACGGGTGCGAGGCTGTTGGGGTTGAGATTCCGCCGTCCGCCGCCCCTGAGAGGCACGGGCTGCCTGGGCAGCGGCTGCCCGACGGCGTTCGGCGTTGATCTGTTCTTTGGATTTTAATCGTTTACCGCTCATGGAGTATAACCTCCTTCTATCTGCTGCTTGTACTTCAAACGGAAGCCGGCTTTTAGGCCAGTTCCCGCTGGGCGCACGCCAAAGCGGAAGCGATGACCTTGTCCATGTCGTAGTACTGGTACTCGCCCAGCCGACCGCCAAAAACAACGGTATCATCCTGGGCGGCCAGTGCGGCGTATTTCTGGTATAGGGCGCTGTTGGCTTCGTCGTTCACCGTATAGTAAGGCTCTCCGCCCACCTGCCAGTCCGCCGGATATTCCCGGGTGACCACCGTTTTGGGCTGGGTGCCAAATACAAAATGTTTATGCTCGATGATGCGGGTAAAGGGGGTCTCTGCATCGGTGTAGTTGACCACGGCGTTCCCCTGATAATTGTCTGTGTCCAGTACCTCCGTCTCAAATCGCAGGCTGCGGAATTGGAGGGGGCCGTAGCAGTAATCGAAGTACTGGTCGATGGGGCCGGTGTAGATCATCCGCTCCGCCAAGGGACGCAGGGTGTCCTTCTCGGCCAGATAGTCGCAGTTCAGCCGCAGGTCAATGCCGTCTAGCAGTTTTTCGAAGATGGCGGTATACCCATCCTCAGGGATGCCCTGATACCGGTCGTTGAAGTAGTTGTTGTCATAGGTGAACCGGACGGGCAGACGCTTGATGATGAAGGCGGGGAGCTGATCGCAGGGACGACCCCACTGCTTTTCCGTATAACCCTTCACCAGCTTCTCGTAGATGTCCTGTCCCACCAGGGAGATGGCCTGCTCCTCCAGGTTGGCCGGCACTGCGGGTGCATCCCCACGCTGCGCTTGGATCTTGGCCTTAGCCTGGGCGGGGGTGGCGATGCTCCAGAGCTTGCTGAAGGTGTTCATGTTGAAGGGCAGGTTGTAGATCTCGCCGTGATAGTTGGCCACAGGGGAGTTGACAAAGTTGTTGAAGGAGGCGAACTGGTTGACATAGCGCCAGATAGCCTCATCCGATGTGTGGAAAATATGTGCACCGTACTTGTGGACGTCAATTCCCTCCACCTTCTCTGTGTAGCAGTTGCCGCCGATGTGGGTGCGCTTGTCCACCACAAGACAGCGCTTTCCCTGCCGTTTGGCCTCATAGGCGAAGACTGCGCCGAAGAAGCCGGCTCCTACTACGAGATAATCATATTTCATATAAAATACCACCTTTATTTCTGTGGGGAAAATACCGTTGGAACCCATCCTGCCGTGGCTACAGAATAATTCATTATATACCCTTTTTAGGCAGCAGTCAATTAAATGTCTATTAAGGGCGGAGAGAGGGTTGCGGATTGTAGGCGAAAGAGGGAAAATTACAAATTTATTTACAACTTTCTCAGAAAACTATGCTATATTAACATTCGTAATCCAAATGATAGGAGGCCAATGCAGATGAGGCGTATCATCGGTATCGATCTAGGCACGACCAACAGTTGTGTCGCTGTGATGGAGGGCGGAAAGCCCATCATTATCCCCAATGCAGAAGGCGGGCGAACCACGCCATCTGTCGTGGCCTTTACCAAGGACGGGGAACGTCTGGTGGGGGAGCTGGCGCGCCGTCAGGCGGTCACCAATGCCAGCGGCACCATCGCCTCCATCAAGCGGGAAATGGGCACCGACTATCGGGTGGACATCGCCGGACGCAGGCGGACGCCTCAGGAGATCAGCGCCATGATCCTCCAAAAGCTCAGGACGGACGCAGAAGCCTACCTGGGTCAGCCGGTCACCGATGCGGTTATCACCGTCCCGGCCTACTTCAACGACTCCCAACGTCAGGCCACCAAGGACGCCGGACGCATTGCCGGTCTGAACGTCTGCCGCATCATCAATGAGCCCACCTCAGCGGCTCTGGCTTACGGCTTGGATCACGGTGCGCCTCAGAAGATCATGGTCTACGACCTGGGCGGCGGCACCTTTGACGTGTCCATCATCGAGATCGGTGATGGCGTCATTGAAGTCCTCTCCACCTGCGGCGACAACCATTTGGGGGGCGATGATTTTGACACCCGCCTGACCAACCATCTCATCAGCCAGTTCAAGCAGCAGACCCGCATCAACCTGGCCAAGGATCCGGTGGCGGTGCAGCGGGTGCGGGAGGCGGCGGAGAAAGCCAAGATCGAGCTGTCCAGCGCTTCCAGCGCCAACGTGAATCTGCCCTTTATCACCCAGCATCGGGGCACGCCCGTCCACATGGACTTGACCGTTACCCGCACCACCTTCGAGTGGCTCACCCGCGATCTGGTCGAGCGCACCACCATTCCCGTTCGCACTGCCCTCAATGATGCCGGCATCACCAGCAGCCAGTTGGGCAAGGTGCTCCTGGTGGGCGGCTCTACCCGTATTCCTGCCGTCCAGGAGCATATCCGCAAGCTGACCGAAATGCAGCCCTCCAAAGGGGTCAATCCGGATGAGTGCGTGGCGCTGGGAGCTGCCATCCAGGGCGCCACCTTAGGTGGCGGTCTGTCCACGGTGGAAGGACAGCCTGCCGGAACGGGCAAGGAGATCCTGCTGCTGGACGTGACTCCGCTCTCCCTGTCCATTGAGACAGTGGGCGGCGTGGCCACCCGCCTGATCAACCGCAATGCCACCCTGCCGGTGCATTACTCCCAAATCTTCAGCACTGCGGCCAATTTCCAGACCTCTGTGGAGATCCACGTCCTCCAGGGCGAACGCCCTATGGCGCGGGATAACAAGAGCATCGGCAAATTCCGCCTCACCGGTATCAAACGTGCCCCGAGAGGCGTCCCTCAGATCGAAGTTACCTTCGACTTGGACGCCAACGGCATCTTGAAAGTCTCCGCCCGCGACCTGGGCACTGGACGCGCCCAGGAGATCGTCATTGCTTCCAGCTCCAACCTGTCCGAGAGCGAGATCCAGCAGGCCATGGCGGATGCGGCGCAGTACGCCGCCCAAGATCAGGAGTACAAGGCGTACCAGGAGGTGAGCAACCAGGCAGAGGAACTGATCGTGCGCTGTAAAAACGCCCTGACCGTCTGCGGCAAGGAATTGGACAAGGGCGAGCGGAAACAGATCCAGAACGCCCTGGCCAACCTAGAGCACACCTTTAAAAAGAGCAAGCCTGGAAAGCGCTCCGCCGGCGACCGAGCCGGTCTCAGCCAGGCCACCGAACAGCTCAAAGCCTGCGCCGGCGGCTTGTTGGCACTGTGTGAGCAGAGAACCAAAGGGGAATAAACAATAAAAACGGAGAGGGTTTCAAAACCTCTCCGTTTTTTCTCGTTTACGATATGACGCAGATCAACCCACGCACTTCTCCACGAACTTCACCAGCTCGCCGATGGTAGCGACCTTTTCTTCCAGCTCCAGCTCTACGCCCAGTTCTTCCTCCAGCTCCATGACCATTTCGACAGTCTCCAGAGAGTCGATGCCCAGGGATTCAAAGGTGGTCTCCGGGGTGAATTCGGAAGCGTCTTTGCCAGTGTGTTCTGCCAGCAGCTTGATGATGCGATCATAAATGCTCATTGTAAAATCCTCCATGATTTGGTGTTGATGGGGTGGATGGGATTAGGATTCGGGCGGGTCTTGGATGTCCGGCGTATTGCCCTGCAAAAAGCGCTTCAGCGTCTCCATGCACCGCAGCAGCGTCCCTTGTTCCTCCTCAGTGTAGGACTGGGAGCGCTGGGCGAAATGCTGCCGGCGGCAGTAGCTGTGATAGGCGCAGGCCAGCTTGCCCTGATGGGTCAGGGAGACCAGGATGGAGCGTCCGTCCCGGCGGCTGGGCGCCTTTTCCACAAAACCCTTCCGCAGCAGCTTGTTCACCGCCACACTGGCAGAGGGCTTGGCCACTTGCAGACGCTTTGCCAGGTCGCTGACCGAGATCACGCCCTCCGGCGTCTGGCCGATCTGCTCCAGCAGATGGAATTCTCCCGCGCTCAGGGGCAGCTTCTGATGACCGGGCAAGGTCTCCTGTTCACTTTTTTTCACGCACTCATACAGCTCGCCAAACAGCTGGTTGAATTGTGCCGCAAAGCCTTTCATTCCACGCCTCCGAATCGGTAGTTACACAAACTAACTAAACGACATGATACCCAATCCCCGCCCATCTGTCAAGCGGTAATTTGACGAAAGAGGGAAGTGTTTACAGAGCCTTCCTAGAGATTTTACTTGACATTGGAGGGGTTATTGCTATAATAATACATAACAACAGAACAGCCTTATCAAGAGTGGTGGAGGGATCGGCCCGATGAAGCCCGGCAACCTGTGCATATTTCCATGCGTAAGGTGCCAATTCCGACGGTGAAATATCGAAAGATGAGGAAAAGCTCATTTCGCGTTCCGCCTCGGAGCGCGTTTTTTCTATTAGAAGGCTGTTTCTCTTGCAAAATAGGTTAGTAGAGAAAGGATAAGCAGCATGAGAAAGCATTTGTTTACATCTGAATCTGTCACTGAGGGGCATCCTGATAAGATGTGCGACCAGATCTCGGACGCCGTACTGGACAACATCCTAGCGCAGGATCCCCACGCGCGTGTGGCCTGTGAGACCGCTACCACCACGGGTATGGTTCTGGTCATGGGTGAGATCACCACCACCGCCAAGGTGGACATCCCCTCCATCGTCCGCAGCACTGTGGATCGCATTGGCTACAACGATCCTGCCTATGGCTTCGATGCCAATAGCTGCACGGTGCTGACCACCCTGGACAAGCAGTCCCCCGACATTGCCATGGGCGTGGACAACTCCTTTGAGTATAAGGAGAGCAACGGGGATGATGCTGACCTGATCGGCGCTGGCGACCAGGGCATGATGTTCGGTTACGCCTGCAACGAAACCGATGAGTATATGCCTGCCCCCATCGCCTTGGCGCATCACTTGACCTTGGCCATGGCCAGAGAACGGAAGTCTGGTGCACTGCCCTGGATGCGTCCTGACGGCAAGAGCCAGGTCACCGTGGAATACGATGAAAACGGCAACGTCTCCTGGTGCCCCACCATCGTCATCTCCACCCAGCATGACCCGGACATCTCCATCAAGGATCTGCGGGAAGCCATCGTGGAACAGATCATCCGTCCCACCCTGCCCCAGGAACTGATCCGTCCGGAGACCCGCTTCTTCGTCAACCCCACCGGACGATTCGTGGTGGGCGGCCCCGTGGGCGACTCCGGTCTGACCGGTCGTAAGATCATCGTTGACACCTACGGCGGTGCCGCAGCCCACGGCGGCGGCGCCTTCTCCGGCAAAGACCCCACCAAGGTGGATCGCAGTGCCGCATATATGGCTCGTCATGTGGCCAAGAACATCGTTGCCGCTGGCCTGGCCAAGAAGTGCCAGATCGAGCTGGCCTACGCCATCGGCGTGGCACGTCCCGTCTCCGTCCTCATCGACACCTACGGCACCGGCGTGATCTCCGATGACAAGCTGGCTGGTATCGTGGATGAAGTCTTTGACCTGCGTCCCGCTTCCATCATCGACTATCTGAACCTGCGCCGTCCCATCTACGAGCAGACCGCCGCCTATGGCCACTTCGGCCGTCCCGACCTGGATCTGCCCTGGGAAGCCCTGACCAAGGTGGAGACCCTGAAGCAGTACCTGTAATGGCCTGCATTTAGGAAGAAAAAGCTGTAAACCCGAATCCGGCAGACACGAAAGTGTCTGCCGGATTTTTTGCGCCGTGTGAGCCTGCTGAGATTTTTTTATTTTCTTTTTCTGAAAAAGAAAATCGCCGGGAGTCCGGCGTCCCGAGCATTTTGCGCAGCAAAATCTCGCCGCAGGGTCAATTCATTTGACCCGAGGAAGTGAAATAAAAAAGGGCTCCCGCAAAATCTTTGATTTTGTGGGAAAAATAAAGCCGGCACGGAGGGGAATCCGTGCCGGCTTTGGGGAGGGGTAAGGGGGAGGGGTAAGAAAGAAGAAATAAGATGACATGAAAGGCAATTCTGTAGCGCTCCGCCTCGATCGGAACGATCGAGAAGCGGGCTGTCATTCGGATGACTTGCGTCATCCCTTTCATTGTTAAAATAATAACATTCTGAAAAGCAGATTGCAACCGGCAGAAAAAACAGAATACGTTAAAATTTTCACGAAAAAACCGGCAAATCGCCCCTTCCGCTGCGAAATAGTTAAAAAATTAACGAAAAAGCAGAAAAAAGCAGATGCAAGAGAAAAAACAACCAAAATTTTCGACTGATTCTATACAAAATGAATAAAAACGGTGGAGTATCCCAGATACTCCACCGTTTTTCAACAGAAATCGTCAGTCCACCCAAACCTTGCCGATGTCCGTGCGGAAATGCATATCCTTCCACACGATGGGCTTGGCGGCAGTGTAAGCGTGCTCCACCGCATCCGCCAAAGTGGCGCCGGAAGCGGTGACACCCAGCACACGGCCGCCGTTGGTGAGATAGGCGCCGTTCTCGCCGAACTTGGTGCCGGCGTGGAACACCGTCGCACCCTCTACCTGATCCAGACCGGAGATCTCATACCCCTTCTCATAGCTCAGAGGATAGCCGCCGGAGGCCAGCACCAGACAGCAGGCGGCGCCGTCCTTCCACTGGATGTCCAGGTCAGCCAAGGTGCCGTCCACGCAGGCGTTGAAGATGTCAAAGAGGTCGGTGTCCAGTTGATACAGCACCGCTTGCGTCTCCGGATCGCCGAAGCGAGCGTTGTACTCCACCACCTTAGGGCCGTCCGCCGTCAGCATCAGGCCGAAGTAGATGACTCCCTTGAAGGGACGGCCTTCTGCCTTCATGGCTTCCATGGTGGGCAGGAAGATTTCCTTCATGCAGCGCTCTGCGATCTCCGGCGTGTAGTTGGGGGAGGGGGTGAAGGCGCCCATGCCGCCGGTGTTGGGTCCTTTGTTGCCGTCATAGGCACGCTTGTGATCCTGAGAGGAGGGCATGGGGGAAAGATGTTCTCCATCTGCAAAACAAAGTACGGTGACCTCAGGGCCGACCATACATTCTTCGATGACCACCGTCAGGCCGGAAGCGCCGAACTTGCCGCCTTCCATCATGTCCCGCACGGCCTGCTTGGCTTCCTCAACAGTCTCCGCCACAGTGACGCCCTTGCCCAAGGCCAGGCCATCCGCCTTGACCACGATGGGGGCACCCTCCTGGTCAATGTAGGCCAGAGCCTCTGCCTCATCGGTGAAGGTCTTGTACTTTGCAGTGGGGATGTGGTACTTGGCCATCAGCTCCTTGGAAAAGGCTTTGCTGGCCTCGATGATGGCGGCGTTCTTGTGAGGGCCGAAGGTCTTGATGCCGGCGGCCTCCATGGCGTCCACCATGCCCAGAGCCAGGGGATCATCCGGCGCCACCATGACCAGATCCATGGCGTTCTCTTTCGCCCACTGCACCATGGCGTCCAGATCAGTGGCTCCGATGGGCACACAGGTGGCGATGGCGCTGATGCCGGCGTTGCCGGGGGCGCAGAACAGTTCGGTGACTTTGGGGCTTTTTTTCAGCGCCCAGCAGATGGCGTGCTCACGGCCGCCGCCGCCGACGACTAATACTTTCATAGGAGGAAGGCTCCTTTCTTTTTTGGAATGTGGTGGAAAAGGTAGGATTCGAGCTTTGGCTGCGCCTGATGGAACAGGACGCTGAACCAGACCGCAGCGATGAGCACCCCGCCATAGACCAGGACGCAATGGAGGGTGCTCCAGTGCACGAATTCCGGAAAGAGTGCCTTCACAGCACTCTTGAAGGCCATGTGGGACAGATACAGCTCCAAGCTGATGGCGCCGAAAAAGCCCAAAAACCGGTTCAGCCGGTCAGATTGCAATACCTCCAGCAGCACCGGCAGCAGGATGCACAGGGCAAAGCCTGCTGCATTGTGCCACAGCCGACGGGCGATGGTGTCCGGCATGAGGCCGGAGGCACGCGCCAAGGCTGGGAGCAGATCGTGGCAGGTGAGCGCCAGCAGGCAGAAGAACCCCCACTTGCGGCTCATGGGTCGATCCTGCGCCACCACGGGTGCGAAATAGCAGCCCAGAATAAAGATGAACACCCGCGTCAGCGCCTTTTCACTGTTTTCAAAGAAGGTGGGGGTGCAATAGGCGAAGAAATAGTTCAGCGCCAGGCATCCGAAAAAGGCCACCGCCAACAGTGCTTTTCGGCACCGCTCCTTGCTCAGGCGGTAGAACCACGGGGCGGCTAGGTATAATGGTATCATCAGCGCAATGTACCAGAACAGGCCGTTGCCTTTGACAAAGAAGGACAGCAGGGAGAGATCGGCTAGAAAACGGATGGGCTTCCAGACCAGACAGAGGTCTTTGAATACCCAAAAGGCGGTGCCAATGACGCAATAGGGGATGAGCAGCCGTTTGAAGCGGCGGAAATAGAATTGCTTCAAGGTCGGCCGCTTCTCCAGGGCGTAGTACAGCCCGATGCCGGAGAGGAACAAAAACATATCCACGCCCACGCCGCCCACCAGGATGATGCCGTCATAGAGCAGGGACTGGGAGAGCAGCGGGTTGTCCGGAATGGGGGTGAACTCTCGGGAGTGCATACACATGATCCACAGGATGGCGAAGCCAAATAACTGACTCCGATATTGGCTCACCAGCCCCCAGTGAAGGAGGCTGGCGGTTTGTCGTTGACTGTCCTCCATGGGACATCAATGGTGGAACAGACGGATGCCGGTGAAGCACATGGTGATGCCGTGGTGGTTGCAGGCTTCGATGACGTTGTCATCTCGGATGGAGCCGCCCGGCTCGGCGATGTACTTGACGCCGGACTTGAAGGCGCGCTCCACGTTGTCGCCGAAGGGGAAGAAGGCGTCGGAGCCGACAGCTACGTTGTCCAGCTTGGCGACCCATTCTTTCTTTTCTTCACGGGTCAGCACTTCCGGCTTGACCTTGAACGTCTCCTGCCAGACGCCCTCCGCCAGGATGTCCTCATATTCGTCAGAGGTATACACGTCAATGGCGTTGTCCCGATTGGGGCGGCGGATGCCGTCCACGAACTGGAGACCCAGCACCTTGGGATGCTGCCGCATCCACCAGTTGTCCGCCTTGTTGCCTGCCAGACGGGTGCAGTGGATGCGGCTCTGCTGGCCGGCGCCCACGCCGATGGTCTGACCGTCCTTGACGTAGCAGACAGAGTTGGACTGGGTGTATTTCAGGGTGATGAGGCTGACGATCAGGTCAATTTTTGCGCTCTCCGGCAGCTCCTTGTTCTCGGTGACAATGTTTTGGAGCATTTCCTCGTCAATTTTGAGGAAATTGTGTCCCTGCTCAAAGACCACGCCGAAGATCTCACGGCGTTCCTGGGGAGCGGGCACATAGTCCGGATCGATCAGCACCACGTTGTAGTTGCCCTTCTTCTTGGTCTTGAGGATAGCCAGAGCCTCGTCAGTGTAGCCGGGGGCGATGATGCCGTCAGAGACCTCGTCCTTCAGGTAGGCGGCAGTGGCGGCGTCGCAGACGTCGGACAGAGCAGCCCAGTCGCCGTAAGAGCACAGACGATCCGCACCACGGGCACGGATGTAGGCGGCGGCGATGGGAGTGATCTCGGCATCGGGATTGACAAAGTAAATGGCTCTGTCCATGTCGGTCAGAGGCAGTCCCACAGCGGCGCCGGCCGGAGACACATGCTTAAAGGATGCGGCGGCAGGCAGACCGGTGGCGGCTTTCAGCTCCTTGACCAGCTGCCAGGAGTTGAAGGCGTCCATAAAGTTGATGTAGCCAGGCTTGCCGTTGAGGACAGTCACCGGCAGTTCACCCTCGGTCATGTAGATGCGAGAGGGCTTCTGATTGGGGTTACAGCCGTATTTCAGTTCCAGTTCCTTCATCATTTCATCTTCCTTCCCGTGTTAAATTCAGACGTTGGCATTGACGATCACATCATCGGTCTCGCCGGAGGCGAGGTCGATATACCGGACGAACAGGGAAACCTTGTTGTCCCCGTTCAGGTTCTCCCACAGCAGGTCGGCAAAGGCCTGGGCGGTGGGGCTTTCGATGGTGATGACCTCCGGTTCCCCTTCAAAGGAGGGCAGGGGATTGCCGTCCCCTTGATAGGTGTGGATAAAGTGACCATAGCCGGCCACCGGCGCATCGTACTCGAAGAAGTAGCGGCAGCAGCAGCTGGGGTCGCCGTTAAAGCTCTTTAGGATGGACAGGTTATAGCTGCCATCGGGCTTGACCACACCGGAGATCCTGGGGGTGTAGTTGGGCGCATCCGGCTCAAAGGTGCGCTGATGCAGACCATGGCGATAGCAGTGACCCTCCTGGAGGGTGTCTCGGATGGTATCGGTCTGGTCGCCGTTGGTGACGATGGTCTTGCCGTCAAAGACCCGAACGGGGTGATAGATGATGAGGCTGGGATCCTCCATCTTGGACGGGTCAAACGCCTCGGTGCGGATGCCGTCCTCAGTGACGGAGAAGATGCGGTTGCGGCTGTTGACGCTGCGGCCCATGATAAAGTAGGCGATGACCGCCTTGCTGTTGTCGGCAGAGCGACCCAGGATGATGCCGCGGCCGGGATAGGAGTTATTGCGCAGCTCCTCTGCGATGTTCAAAATCTTCATATGTCAAACCTCTCAAATATGGGGTGTCCGTTACTGGTCGATGTGGACAATGCGGCCTTCCACGCGGAGTTTTTTGGCGCAGAACAGTGCCACCGCACGGGGCAAGATCTTCCACTCCGCCTGCTCCATTACCCGCCGCTGCAAAACCTCGGCTGTGTCCCCTTCCTCAATGGGAACCGCCTGCTGCAAGACGATGGGCCCGCCGTCGCAGTCCTCGCTGACGAAGTGGACGGTGGCACCGGTGACTTTCACGCCATAGGCCAGGGCGGCCTCGTGGACGTGGAGTCCGTAAAAGCCCTCGCCGCAGAAGGAGGGGATGAGGGCGGGGTGGACGTTCAAAATGGCATTGGGGTAGGCGTCGATCAGCTCCGGCGTTAGGATGTACATGAAGCCCGCCAGCACCACCAGACCGATGTCCAGCTCCTTGAGCTGCTGGGTCAGCGCCACGGTCATGGCCTGGTTGGACGCAAAATCCTTCCGGTTGATGACATAGCCGGGGATGCCCGCCTTTTTTGCCCGTTCCAGGGCGAAGGCGTCTGGGGAGGAGGAGATGACGGCGGCGATCTGGCCGTCAGGGATCTCGCCCCGTCCCTGAGCGTCAATCAGCGCCTGCAAATTGGTGCCGCCGCCGGAGACCAGCACTGCGATGCGCACCATTACAGCTGTACCTCCACGCCGTCCTCGCCGTTGACCACGGAGCCGATCAGGTAAGCGGTCTCGCCAGCGGCCTTCAGGGCGGCGATGGCCTGGTCAGCTTCGGCGGCAGGGACAGCGGCGATCATACCGATGCCCATGTTGAAGGTGTTGTACATATCCCGAACGGGAATGCTGCCGGTCTTTTGGATGATGTCAAAGATGCGGGGCATGGGGAAGGTGGACACATCAATGTGAGCGGTCAGACCGGGCTGCATCATGCGGGGCACGTTCTCATAGAACCCGCCGCCAGTGATGTGGCTGATGGCGTGGACATCCACACCGGCGGCAGACAGTGCCTCGATGGCACGGACATAGATGCGGGTGGGCACCAGCAGGGCTTCGCCCAGAGTGCAGCCCAGCTCGTCGCTGTGCTGTGCGTAGGTGTTGTTGATGTCCAGGGTCTTGCGCACCAGGGAGTAGCCGTTGGAGTGGACGCCGGAGGAAGCCAGACCTACCAGCACATCGCCAGCGGCCAGCTTGGAGCCGTCGATCTTTTTCGGTTCGTCCACGATGCCCACGGTGAAGTGGTTCTTCATTTCGCCGGACAGGTTGTCATAAACAGCCTTGACCATGGTGGGGTTGAACTCCTTGGAGCCCAGGCCGTAACGGCCGCCCACGACCTTGATGTCCGTGCGGCCGGTCTCGACCAGCGCAGCGCACACATCGGCGTACAGAGGCTCGCCCAGAGAGCCGGGCTCCTTGGTGCGGTCCAGAACGGCGATGGTCTTGCAGGAGGCGGGGATAGCGGCCATCAGGTGCTTCACGCTGAAGGGACGGTAGAGGTGAACCTTGATCAGGCCCAGCTTTTCACCCTTCTTGTTGAGGTAGTTGATGGTCTCTTCGATGGTCTCGCAGCCGGAGCCCATGGCGATGATGACCCGCTCGGCATCGGGAGCGCCCACATACTGGAACAGCTTGTACTCGCGGCCCACCAGCTTGGAGACCTTCTTCATGATCTCTTCCACGATCTCGGGCACGGCGTTGTAGTACTTGTTGGCGGCTTCACGGTTCTGGAAGTAGATGTCGGGGTTCTGGGCGGTGCCCTTCTGATGCGGGTGCTCAGGATTCAGGGCGCGCTCGCGGAAGGCCTTCACCTTGTCCCAGGGAACCATGGGCTCGATGTCCTTGTAGTCGATGGCGTCGATCTTCTGCACTTCGTGGCTGGTACGGAAACCGTCGAAGAAATGCAGGAAGGGCACGCTGCTTTCCAGCGTGGCCAGATGGGCGACCAGAGCCAGATCCATGGCTTCCTGAACGCTGTTGGAGGCCAGCATGGCGAAACCGGTCTGACGGCAGGCCATCACGTCGCTGTGATCACCGAAAATGCTCAGGGCATGAGCGGCCAGAGCACGGGCGCTGACATGGAAAACGCAGGGCAGCAGCTCACCGGAGATTTTGTACATGTTGGGGATCATCAAAAGCAGACCCTGACTGGCGGTGAAGGTGGTGGTCAGCGCACCGGCAACAAGGCTGCCGTGCACGGCGCCCGCCGCGCCCGCTTCGGACTGCATTTCGCTTACATGGACGGTCTGGCCGAAAAGATTCTTCGTGCCCTTGGCCGACCACTCATCCACGACCTCCGCCATGGGAGAGGAAGGGGTGATGGGGTAAATGGCTGCCACGTCGCTGAACGCATACGCAACGTGGCCAACGGCGGTATTGCCGTCAACGGTCATTTTGGTTGCCATTAGTGTTCCCTCCTGTGTTGTGCTTGTGAATTTTGAAAGCCGTCTGTCCGGTTTGCTCATGAACAAACAGACGGGGGTTTCCAATCGTATCTATTATAGAGAGTTGACAAAAGGTTGTCAACCTTGGGGCGGTTTTTGGGAGACTGCTTTTTTCCGGGAAAACCGGCCCGATGAGGGAAAATCAATCCTCCGGTTCCTGAATCGCCCGCTGTGCGGCGGCACGAGCTTCCTCGAAGCCGTAGCCCCGGCGTGCCATGGCCATCAGCAGCTTCTGCATGGCCTTGCGGGGATCGGGTTCCCGCTCATAGCGACGCAGAAGCTTCCGGGCCAGCACCAGCGCCGCGTCGTCCGCTTCTTCTGCGTCCAGCGATTCCAGAGCCTGCTGGATCAGGGCGGGGGCGATCCCCTTGCGGCGAAGCTCCTGCGTGATGCGCGTCCGTCCCATCTGGCGGCGACTCAAAGACGCGGCATATTCCGTGGCAAAGGCTTCGTCGTTGAGAAAATGCTCTTTTTCCAGCTTGTAAAGCACCATTTCGACGGTTTCGGGCAGATAGAACCTGTCCCGCAGCTTCTGTTCGATTTCCCCGGAGCTGCGGGCCCGCTGGGCCAGCAGACTCACCGCCAGATTCAGCGCTTCGGGGTACTGCCGTGGCAAAAGCCACCGGGCCAGCTCGTCCCGCCGAAGGGACTGGCCCTCCGTGAACTCCCGTTCGAACAGCAAAGCGCGGCTGACGAAGATTTTTTCCTCCCCGTTCAGGGTAACGACCGCTCCTTTTTTGGAGCGCTCCACGGCGGTGATCAGATCGTCAGCCATGGCCGGAACCCTCCCCAAAGAAAAAACAGATCAGATCCCGGTTGACCACGGCCAGATGGCCCTGCCGCTGCTCACTGACGCCGCTGTTCAGACAGGCGAAGCCGCTGCCCTCCTCATCGAAAAACACGCCGTTCACCGCGCCGTAGGCAAAGCCCTGATGCCCCCAAAGGGGCCTTTTTACGATGGTGGGGTCGTCCAGCTTGAGCAGCCCCATACCGTGGCGGAGACAGACCTCCTGCCGGGGCCACGGCACGGTGGGGTGCTGCATCAGAGACAGACATTCCGGGGAAAGAAAGCCGTCATGGCCGTTCCACGCGACCAACGCCAGCTTAGCCAGCGCTTCCGCCGTCAGGAAGAGACTGCCCGAGGCCAGCAGGTAGTGGCGCTCCGGGTCGGCTTCGGTCAGGGGAGCGGCGGCGGAGATACGTTTTTCCGCGTCGAAGCAGCGCTCCCGGGGCAGGACGCGCCAGCTGTCCGCCACGGGCTTTCCTTTCAGTGTGCTCAGGTCGAAAGTGGCCTGTACGCCCAGCGGCTGGAACAGGTTTTCCTGCGCCAGCTGCTCGAAGCTCTGGTGAAAGCGTTTTTCCAGCAGACAGCCGATCGACCCGGCGGCAAAATTGCTGTATCGGAATTGGAGTCCGGGCAGAGAACCGGAATAGGACGCAGGGTTTTGAAGCAGCTCCGTCAGAGGGACGGGCTGTTGAAAGGACGCGAAATAGGCCGGGCTGTCCACGATGCTGGAGGTGTGGTTCAGCAGCATGCCCAGCGTAATGGGAGCCTGCGGATAATGGGGATTCTGGACGGGTACGCCCAGAAAGTCAGAAAGCTCTTCGCAGACGTTCAGTTTGCCCAGCGTTTGCAGGCGAAAAACCAGCAGCGCCGTGACCATCTTGGCGATGGAAGCGGTACGGAAGACGGTCTCGGCTGTGACAGGCTGGGTGTCTGGCTCCATGCGGGCGTTCCCCGCAACGAAGCATTCCGTCGGCCGACCTTTTTCGAACCGCTGGATGCACGCGCCTACGGCGTGCTGCGCTTTCAGCAGTCGGCAGAGCCGGGCGTTTTCTTTTTCTGTACCGCCCTGCACGGAGGAAATGGGGGAACGAAGACCCAAAAAGGGCAGGGCCAGTTGATAGAGCGTATTTTTCAGGTTTCCGGCGGGCATGGCTCCGTCTCCTTTGCGTGGATTGATGAGGAAGAGAAGGACGGGCCGGAAAGCCAGCCCAGATACAGGGGGAGGGTCACGCTACACAGCGCAGTGTGCAGGTGCAGGAAAAACGAAGTGGAAGAAAAGACGCAGAACGCCAGCCCTGTCAGATCAAGAATAAGGGGCAGAAGCCAGAAGAAACGGCCGCGCCCTTTCAGCGGAGCAAGGGACGCAAAACCGGCAGCAAGCCCCAGCAGAAGCACGAGACCATACCAGAGAGGCGCATTCAGCAGGAACCAGCGGGCGGTCAGCAAAAGGGCAGACAGCAGGGAAAGCCAGAGCTTCCGCCGCTTTTTGCCATAGCAGCCCCACAGCAGCCAACCGGCGGCGATGACGCAGAAGACCAGACTCAGCCATTGAGAAGCCCGCAGGGAACCCACGTACAGGCTGTC
>ERZ825137.1347-NODE-1347-length-32096-cov-40.313536_pt1 | contig 32096 bp, 25 predicted proteins | sample MGYA00519873_ERZ825137 | MGnify/ENA primary metagenome ERZ825137 (study PRJEB31778, sample SAMEA3449190) | human gut metagenome | biome: human gut; feature: human-associated habitat; material: faeces | place: United Kingdom | collected 2010/2012 ...
CTTGTTCATTTAAATTCTTCTTTTTCGGGTTTACCCCAACTATTGACATAGAGCCTAATAATTAAAACCCGACTTTTCTACATAAAGTCTAAAAGTGTGATACAATACAAAATAATGTGAGCCTGACAAAAGTGTGAAAGAATAGAGATAAAAAAACTCTATTCGAGCCAACTTGTGAAAGTTCGCATAAACCGCCAATAGAACAATCACCCTGTTGTGAGATAGTGTGACATAGACTGTAGAGTATGAAAGCGTTAAATACCTACACCTGTTCATTGTCGAGAAAAGCTTTTCATGAACGCCAAAAAACTTTTATTAGTTAATAAAAAGGATAGTCTGAAGTATAAAACCTCAGACTATCCTTTGGCGGAGGACAAGGGATTTGAACCCTCGCGCCGCGTTAGCGACCTACTCCCTTAGCAGGGGAGCCTCTTAACCACTTGAGTAATCCTCCGTGTAGTTAAACTACAAAAAATATTGAATAAATGGCGGAGAGAAAGGGATTCGAACCCTTGGTCCCTTGCGGGATCACTAGTTTTCAAGACTAGCTCCTTAAACCACTCGGACATCTCTCCGTATTGAATGTTATCGCAACTCAACGATATTTATTATATCACTTTGTGATATATTTGTCAACAGTTAAAATAAATTTTTATATAAAATATTTTAAACCGTATATATAAAGCGATAAGAAAATCGGCAATCAAGTGGCGGAGAGAAAGGGATTCGAACCCTTGGTCCCTTGCGGGATCACTAGTTTTCAAGACTAGCTCCTTAAACCACTCGGACATCTCTCCGTATTGCCGATTATCTTACGCAACGATATATTTTATACCATTTTTTCAGCCGTTTGTCAAGATTTTTTTGAATTTTTTTCAAACTTTTTCAAAATTCTGTAAATTTATTCTTTTTTCGTCGCCTCACGCTTTGAAAAAACACAGCCGCAGTAATTCTGTCTGTACAAATTATGCTCGGCAGAAAGTACGATTGAGCGTTTGTAACCCTCTTTTTTCTTAAAATCACTGTTTAACCACTTTACATCGTAAACATCAGCGAAACGCTCGCCTATTTGATTCAGTAACGGTGCGTTTTTCAGCGGACTTATCGTCAAAGTGGTTGTAAAGTAATCGAAATTCATTTCCCGGGCAATGCGGGCGGTCTTTTCAAGGCGAAGTTCAAAGCATTTTTTACACCTTTCCCCTCCCTCGGGTTCGTTTTCAAGACCTTTTACGGCAGAAAAATATTCTAAAGGAGAATATTCGCCCTCAATAATATTTACGGGATACTTAAAATTCATTTCGGAAATAAAGCGTTTTTCTTCGTTTAATCTGTGCTGATATTCAGCCTTTTCGGAAATATTGGGATTATAAAAGAAAACCGTGATTTTAAAATACTGCGACAAATACTCAAGACAATAGCTTGAACAAGGCGCACAACAGACATGCAAAAGCAGTGTCGGAACAGTATTTGTCTTTTGAAGATTTGAGATTATTCCGTCAAGAATTTTCTGATAATTTACCTTGTTCATCGCTCGTCCTTATTTCTGTGCCAAAATCATATTCAAAAGTTCGTCGGCGGTTGCGGCAACCTGCGGAGCGCCTGCCTCCGTAAGCTCTTTCCTGCCTCTGAATCCCCATTCAACGCCAAGCATACTTACGCCTGCATTCTTTGCGGTGAACACATCAACATCGCTGTCGCCGATATAAATACACTCGCTCTGCTTTACATTGTGCTTGCTCAAAATTGCGTTTAAAGCCTCGCCGTCGGGTTTGCACTTATATTCCTTTTTGTTGCCCCAAGCCTCGGTAAACTTATGGTTCGGGAACACTTTTGCAAGGATAGCGCCTACAAATTCATCGGGTTTGTTTGAAAGTACGGCCGTCATAATACCGTTTTTGTCGAGCTGCTCCAAAAGTTCGGTACAGCCCTTGTACTCGGCTGTATGGTCGTTGCTGTGAGCGCCGTAGTAAGTGTTAAATCCATTCATAACCGTATCAAAAAGTGCCTTATCTTCGCTTTTCTCGCCCATTGCACGCTTTACAAGCATTTCTCTGCCGTTACCTACAAAATGATTGTAATTCTCCATAGGATGTACAGGCAAGCCTGCCTGCTTAAGTCCCTCATTGGTGGCAATACCAAGGTCAACAAGAGAATTTACAAGTGTGCCGTCCAAATCAAATACTACCATTTTTACCATATCAAAGACCTCTTTCCTGTTCAAACAAAATTGCACGGCAAGGTGCCGCCTCCAGACCGCCAAGCTTAATAGGAAATGCAAAAAGCTCATAGTCGCCGTCTGCTATATCCGATAAATCAAGATTTTCTAAAATTGCAATGCCTGCCTCGGCAAGAATTTTATGTGTTTCGTTCTCGTCATATTCGGGTGCGATTGACTGTGCGTCCGTGCCAATCATAACCACATCGCTGTCAGCGAGCACTCTGGCGGCAAAAGCAGACACAAAAGCCTTGCAGTTGCCGTGCAAAAGCAGTTTCTTACGGCTGTGCGCAAGAATTTTGTCCATATCTTCGCCCGTAAGAATACCGTTGACCGTGACTACCGTACATTTGCCCGTAAAGGTATTAAGGCGCATTTTGGATATAGAACTGCCGTCGCTCGAAAAATGCAGAGGAGCGTCAATATGAGTGCCTGTGTGGGTGCTCATACTAATGGCAGAAAGATTGTAATCATCGCCGTTTTCAATACTTTTTATTCTGTTTACCTCAGTCTGCGGGTCACCCTCGTAGACCTTGCTTGTGAGAATATCCCTTGAAATATCGTGAATTATCAAGCTATGCACCAACTTTTTGTCTTAATACATCTATTATACTATATAATTACAAAAAATTCAAATACAAAAGGGACTGCCTTTCGACAGCCCCGAAATTTATATATTTATCAAATTCTTGCAACGCCTGTTTCGATAGCGGCTTTTTTAACAGCCTCGGCAACAGTCTTACCGATTCTCTTATCGAAAGCCTCGGGAAGAATGTAGTCGGCATTAAGCTCACTGTCGCTTACGAGTGAAGCGATTGCAAATGAAGCGGCAACTTTCATCTCTTCGTTGATGTCGCTTGCACGGCAATCAAGAGCACCTCTGAAAATACCCGGGAAAGCGAGAACATTGTTAATCTGGTTCGGGAAGTCACTTCTGCCTGTACCTACAACGGCGGCACCTGCTTTCTTGGCAAGGTCAGGCATAATTTCAGGAGTAGGATTAGCCATAGCAAAGAGGATTGGGTCTTTTGCCATAGAAGCAACCATTTCTTCGCTTACACAGCCTGCGGCTGAAATACCGAGAAATACATCTGCGCCCTTCATAGCGTCTGCGAGTGTGCCTGTCATATGCTCAAGGTTAGTAATCTCTGCCATTTCACGCTTAACGGCATTAAGTCTTTCGTCACCCTTGCAGATGATACCCTTACTGTCGCAAAGGGTAATGTTCTTAACGCCCATATTGAGGAGGTGCTTGGCAATGGCAATGCCTGCTGCGCCTGCGCCGTTCATAACAACCTTTATGTCCTCAAACTTTTTGCCTACAAGCTTTAAAGAATTGATAAGTCCTGCGGCAACGATTACGGCTGTACCGTGCTGGTCATCGTGGAAAATCGGAATATCGCACTTTTCCTTAAGTTTTTTCTCAATTTCAAAGCAACGGGGAGCGGCAATATCCTCAAGGTTAATACCGCCGAATGAACCGCTGATAAGGTAAATTGCATTTACGATTTCGTCAACATCTTTACTTCTTACGCAGATAGGAAATGCGTCAACATCGCCGAACTCTTTAAAGAGTGCGCATTTGCCCTCCATAACAGGCATACCTGCCTCGGGGCCGATGTCGCCAAGACCGAGAACCGCTGTACCGTCTGTTACAACAGCAACGAGATTGTTTCTTCTTGTAAGCTCAAAAGACTTGTCGTAATCTTTCTGAATTTCAAGGCAAGGCTCGGCAACGCCCGGTGTATATGCAAGAGATAAATCCTCGGCATTAGTAATAGGAACTCGTGAAACTACCTCGATTTTACCGTTCCACTCGTAATGCTTTTCGAGTGATTTCTGTCTGATGTCCATTATAAACTCTCCTTTGTTACAAATCTTTATTTATTATAAACTGAAAAATCGGATATATCAAGCTATTTTATGAAAATTTAAGTTGACATTTTGCAAAAAATCATATAGTATTATAGATATGAGTGTATTGAACAGCTGCGGGAAATTGCCGAAAGGCGTTTTGCGAGGAAAGTCCGGGCTTCACAGAGCAAAAATAACGGCTAACGGCCGCCGGAGGCGACTCCAGGGATAGTGCAACAGAAAATTACCGCCACTTTTGTGGTAAGGATGGAAAGGTGAGGTAAGAGCTCACCGGAGATAGCGAGAGTTATCTGCCGTGTAAACCCTATTTGAAGCAACACCGTGGTAGGACATTATACGCTTGCTCGGCGTGTCCTTAGGAGGTGGCATTGAGCAGTTCCGGCAACGGGCTGCCAAGATAGATAGCTGTTCACGACAGAACCCGGCTTACAGATACAGTCATATTTTTTAAAGACTGCTGCATTTTTGCAGTGGTTTTTATTTTTTTGCTTTCTGCGTTCTGTGCTGAATGTCAGCATTAGTAAATTATGGTTTAGCGGAGTGTCGGTCGGGCATTGAAATTTAGCTAACGCTAAATTATCCTCACAAAAAAGTTTACTCAATTTTTTCAAAATTAATGCTTTTCAGCATATAAAATTCACTGTTTTATTGCAGTAAAAATACTTAAACGGAGAAAATACAAAAAGCACTCACAATCGGCGACCGACTGCGAATGTTCGGTTAGTATTTTTTAATAAGTTTTCTTTATTTAGTTTTATTAGGATTCAGATTATGAAGCAGGCAGGTGCAAAAAACAAAGCGGTTATCCTCAATATTTTAAGCACCCTACTGCATTGATTTTTTAAGGTTGAGAGTTTCTCTTTGTAAAATAATCCACAAGATTTGCTCTTGCAAAACCTTCGTTGTAAAAACTCGGGTTGAGTTCATATATAAAAGAAGTGTTCTGCTCCTTGCCGAATTTGCTCGCACGAAAACCGCCGGACTTTGAGATAATCTCTCTGTCCTCAAGTTTTCGCACACACTTGCGTACTGTATTGTCTGACATTGCGCAAGCTGTTGCAATTGTATGAATAGACGGATAGCAAATGCCTGTATCGTCACTGCAACGCACAAGATAGCTTAAAACGGCAAGCTCTGACGGAGTGAGCATAAGGCAGAAAACCTCGTTTGGTAATGTAAAAAAGTTTTTAATGTTTTTCAAAATTATCACCTCAATTACATTTCAAAAAAGGTAAAAGTTGCACTAATTGCAATAATTTTTCTGAAAATATTTTTGAAAATTTTAGAATTACGGTTTAACTCACTGTTTAGACAAAAAAATCTCCCGATACGCAAGATTAATGCAATATCGGGAGATTTGATTTTAAATTATTTTATAAAGCCCTGTACAAGTACAATAAGCACAAGAATCGGGAGTACGAATTGGAAGTAAGGTTTTAAAAATCTTGCAAATTTCATACCCTTGCCTGTATTACATTCAGTAAGGTAATTGTCAAAGCCCCAACCGAATTTTGTAACGCAGAACAACAGGTAAATAAGTGAACCTACAGGCAACAGAATATTGCTTACGAGGAAGTCCTCAATACCGAGAACATTCTGTCCGAACAACTCAAAACCGCTCCAAATATTAAATCCGAACACACAAGGCAAACTTGCAATAAGAATAATAACCGCATTTATGACTACCGACTTCTTACGGCTGATGCCGAACATATCAATGCAGAACGAAATGATATTCTCAAAAACGGCAATGATAGTTGAAAAACACGCAAAAGTCATAAACAAAAAGAACAGCGTGCCCCAAATTCTTCCGCCTGCCATATTTACAAATACATTTGGCAAGGTAATGAATATGAGTGCAGGGCCTTGGTCGGGCTCAACTCCGTATGAGAAACACGCAGGGAAAATAATAAGTCCCGCCATAATTGCCACAAAAGTATCGAGTGCGCAGATTTTTACGGACTCGCCCGGAAGAGTATCGTCCTTTGACATATAACTTCCGAAAATTTCCATAGCCGCAATACCGAGGCTCAAAGTAAAGAAGCTCTGATTCATAGCGGCGGAAACAATGTTGCCGATACCTATTTCGGATACTTTTTCAAAATCGGGAACAAGGTAAAACTTAAGTCCCTCGCCTGCACCGCTAAGCAAAATGCTGTTTACGGCAAGTGCGAGAATGAGCACAAGCAAAGCAATCATCATAACCTTGCTCACCTTTTCTATTCCCTTTTGAATACCTCTGCTGCACACCAAAAAGCCGAGTATGGTAATAATAGCCATCCATATAACCATTTCAATCGGGTTTGACTGCAACTGAGAGAATACACCGCTGACTTGCTCAGAGGTCATTCCGCTTTCAAAAGTGCCTGTTGCAAATTTGTAAAAATAGCTTGTCATCCACCCCGAAACGGTTGTGTAGTACATCATCAGCAGATAACAGCCAAGCATACAGAACCAACCGTGAATATGCCATTTGCTTTTTGGCTTTTCAAGTTTTTTGTAGCCGAGCACGGCGCTTTTTCGGCTTGCTCTGCCCACTGCAAGCTCCATTGTCAATACGGGAATACCCATAAGAACGAGGAAAATAAGATAGAGCAAAACGAACAGACCGCCTCCGTTTTCGCCTGCAACATACGGGAATCGCCATACATTGCCGATGCCGATTGCACAGCCCGCACTTACAAGAATAAATCCAAGCCGTGACTTAAAACTTTCTCTTTCCATAGAAACTCTCCTAAAAACAAACTGTTACAATTATATAAAAAATAATCATACACTGTCAAGCATAATGTAAAATATTTATCTGTATTTTAATTTTCGCTTAATGGCACATAGAGCTTATTTTTCGGGATTTTGTCACCGAAGTTATCGCAAAGTTTCCATTCGATCGGTTTTTCGCTTAAATTCATTTTAGATTTATAAGCCATCTTGCTTTGAAGCTGTTTTTTCGGCATAAGATAAGTTTTGCTGTCTTTGATAAACACAGTACCCGTTTCTATAAAGCAAAAAGTGACATTGTACTTTTCACATTCCTCTCTAAGGTGCTTTACCCAATCAAAATTACATGGTCGTGCGCCGTCATAGTTTTCTCCGCCGCACCAACACTCATACAGCCTATGCATAGCTTTACCTTATTAAATTAAAGTTTTTCTGCCCAATCGGCAAGGGCTTTTTCGCTCATACCGTTGATTACTTTACCCTCAACCCAATTTGCGCCCGGGCAGCTCGGCTTTAGATTTGCCAAAGTCTTACCCATTCCGCTGCCGCCGGAAGTTGCAAACGGAATAACCTTTTTACCGTCTAAGTCAACATTTTCTACAAATGTGTTGATAATTGTTGGAGCAACATACCACCAGATTGGGAAACCGATAAAAATTGTATCGTAATCCGCAAGGCTGTTTGGAAGTTGTGCAATCTGCGGACGATAGCTTTTATCGTTCATTTCAACCGAAGAACGGCTGTTTTTGTTTGTCCAGTCGAGGTCGGCTCTTGTGTAAGGTGTCTGCGGCTTGATTTCAAACAAGTCTGCGCCTGTTGCCTTTGCAAGTTTTTCTGCCATTGCCTTAGTGTTACCGCTTGGTGAAAAATATGCTATTAACTTTTTCATTATAATCAACCTTTCAAAGAAATTCAGCTTGTATTTAAACTGTATTTATATTATACTCCTTTGTTTTACAAATGTCTAATGCCTATTTCAAATTGCTTGCTATGCCATTTGCTAATCACAAAAAAGCAAGGCGGAAATTAAACCGCCTTGCTTAAATTATTTTTTATTGCATTTTAGCGTGCAGGCTGAGCAATTACCGCCACACTTTGAAATCATCTTATCCTTTTTAGTTTTTCTTACGGCGAGAATAACCAAAAGAGCTACAATTACTAAAATTATAATACTCGGTATATCCATATTCGCCCTCCGTTAAGCCAAGCCAAAGGCAAGACCGACTGCGTGAATAAGAAAAGCCACACACCATGCGATTGCGCACTGAATAATAACAGTTGCGACAGCCGCCTTAGTGCCGCCCATTTCTCGCTTTACGGTTGCAATAGCGGCAACGCAAGGAGTGTAAAGCAAAGTAAATACAAGGAATACAGCGGCGGTAAAAGGAGTAAACAATGTACTTACAAGCTCGGCATCTCCGCCCATAAGTACAGTAAGTGTAGACACAACGCTTTCTTTTGCTGTAAAGCCTGTAATGAGAGCTGTTGATACTCGCCAATCGCCAAATCCGAGCGGAGCAAAAATAGGAGCAACCAAGCTGCCAATCATTGCAAGCAGGCTCTGTTCGGGTGATTCGGCAACATTAAATCTTGCGTCAAATGTCTGCAAAAACCAAATTATAATTGACGCTACAAAAATAATTGTAAATGCCTTTTCTATAAATCCCTTTGCCTTTTCCCAAATGAGATGCACAACGCTCTTTGCCGATGGAAGTCGGTAATTAGGCAGCTCCATTACAAACGGAACAGGCTCACCCTTGAACTTTGTGCTTTTTAAAATCAAAGCATAAATAATGGCACAAATAATGCCGAATATGTATAGTCCCACCATTACAAGCGCCTGATACTGCCTTGGGAAAAATACGCTTATAATCAGCGAATAAATCGGCAGTTTTGCACTGCAACTCATAAACGGTGTGAGCAGGATTGTCATTTTTCTATCTCTTTCGCTTGAGAGTGTTCGTGTTGACATAATTGCAGGAACAGAACAGCCAAAGCCTATAAGCATTGGCACAAAACTTCTGCCTGACAGTCCTATTTTTCTTAACAGCTTATCCATTACAAAGGCAACCCTTGCCATATAACCCGTATCCTCAAGAATAGACAAAAAGAAAAACAGAGTTACGATTGTAGGCAAAAAGCTGATTACACTGCCCACACCGTTGCATATGCCGTCTACCACAAGCGAATGCACAACAGGGTTAATCTGTACGGCAGTGAGTGCGTTGTCTATAAGCGATATAACAGAATCTACGCCTAAACTCATAAGGTCAGAGAGCCATGCGCCCACAAGGTTAAAGGTCATAACGAATATGAGTGCCATAATTGCAATAAAGCAAGGAATAGCGGTATATCTGCCCGTAAGCAATCGGTCAATTTTCATACTTCGCTTATGCTCTTTGCTTTCGTGCGGACGGACAACTGTTTTTTGACACATTTTTTCTATAAAGCTGAATCGCATATTTGAAATGGCGGCCTCTCGGTCAAGTCCCGTTTCATCTTCCATTACGGATACAATGTGCTCAAATGCCTGCTTTTTGTCATCGGTCAGGTTAAGCAGCTTTTCAATAGGCACATCGTTTTCTATCAGCTTTGTTGCGGCAAATCGCAGCGGCAGTCCCGATTGCTTTGCCTCAGGCTCTATCATATGCACTACGGCGTGTATGCAGCGGTGAACCGCTCCGACAGGGTCTTTTTTATCTACACTGTCTGTGCAAAAATCTATTCGCCCCGGCTTTTCCATAAATCTTGCCACATGAAGTGCGTGACTTACAAGCTCGTCTATACCCTCATTTTTTACGGCTGAAATAGGAATAACAGGTATTCCGAGAATTTGCTCAAGCTCGTTTACTCTGATACTTCCGCCGTTTTCTCGCACCTCGTCCATCATATTCAGCGCAAGCACCATAGGAATACCAAGTTCCATAAGCTGCATAGTAAGGCATAGATTTCGCTCAAGGTTTGAGGCGTCTACAATATTTATAATTCCGCTCGGCTTATCTTTTATCAAGAAATCTCGTGTAACTATTTCTTCGCTCGAATACGGCGACAATGAGTAAATACCCGGCAAGTCGGTAACTGTTGCCTCAGGGTGATTTTTAATTGTGCCGTCTTTTCTGTCTACGGTAACACCCGGAAAATTGCCCACATGCTGATTAGCGCCCGTAAGCTGATTAAACAAAGTGGTTTTGCCGCAGTTTTGGTTTCCTGCAAGCGCAAATGTAAGTTTGCTGTCTTTCGGCAGTGCTTTGCTTTCATCGTGAATATGATAATCGTTTGCCTCGCCAAGTTCGCCTACTCGTGGATGCGGAATAGATTTATGCCTTTGCGGTTTGCTGTCGGCAACAACTTTTCGTTCGTGTATGTTTTCAATTTCAATTTTCTTAGCCTCATCAAGTCGGAGCGTAAGCTCATAGCCTCTCACTTCAATTTGAATCGGATCGCCCATCGGCGCTATTTTCTGCAAAGTAATTTCAGTGCCGGGTGTAAGTCCCATATCAAGCAAATGGTGTCTTAATGCTCCGTCACCGCCAACCCTTGTAATAAAAGCACTTTGTTTTGGCTTTAGTTTATCCATTTCCATAAATAATGCCACCCCTATAAATGCAAATGTTCATTTCATTTTTCCATTTCATAATTTTTCTTTCCTTATATTATAATAAACCTTATGTCTATATGCAACAACTTAGGTGTTGAAAAATGTAAAAATAAGGAATATAATTTATTATATATGAAATATATATGTTATGTGTGAATACGAAAAGGTGGATTGAATGGAAAAAGAATTAAAAAATCAAAAACTTGATATGCTCAACGGCAGTATATGGAACAAACTGCCTGTTTTTGCCCTGCCGATTGCGGCAACGGGTATACTCGAACAGCTTTTTAATGCGTCCGATATAGCAATAGTAGGCAACTTTGCACAAACCGACAAAACCGCAGCGGTAGCGGCAGTAGGAGCAAACAGCCCTATCATAGGACTGATACTTAATTTATTTATAGGCATAGCGCTTGGCGCAAATGTAGTAATAGCAAACGCTATCGGTCGAGATGACAAACAGACGGTGCAAAAAGCCGTGCACACTTCTATGGTAGTGTCGGTAATCGGCGGTGTATTGGTTGCGATAATCGGCGAAATAATAGCCGAGCCACTTCTTACGGCGCTTAATGTGCCAAATGATGTGCTTGAGCTTGCTCTGTTGTACTTGCGAATATATTTTCTCGGAATGCCAGTCATACTGCTGTACAACTTTGAGGCGGCGATTTTCAGAAGTATAGGCGAAACTAAAATGCCGCTTATTGCGCTTACGCTGTCGGGAATTTTGAATGTACTGCTTAATCTGTTCTTCGTAATCGTACTTAAAATGTCGGTAAACGGAGTAGCAACCGCAACAGTGCTTGCAAATGTTGTGAGCGCAGGTATTCTTTATATAAAGCTCATAAAAAGCGACAAATACATAAAAGTAGAATTTAAAAAATTAAGAATAGACGGAAAAGTCTTTGCGAAAATTATGCAGATAGGACTTCCCGCAGGAATACAGAGTGCGGTGTTTGCGGTTGCGAATATTGTAATTCAAGGTGCGATAAACAGCCTTGGTACTACCGTAATAGCTGCCTCAAGTGCGGCATTCAACATAGAGATTATCGCTTATAATGTAATGAACTCGTTTAGTCAGGCTTGCACAACATTTGTCGGACAAAACTTTGGCGCAAATAAAATTGACCGCTGTAAAAAAACTCTTTTTCTTTGTCTTATCGAAGACGCAATTGCATCGGGCATGGCAATACTTATAGTGCTTATAACAGGAAAATTTTTGCTGTCAATATTCAACAACAACCCCGAAGTAATAGAAATAGGCTATACAAGACTTGTAATTATTTTTATAGCTTACATATTCTCAATGCTGTATGAGGTAATGTCGGGATACTTAAGAGGATTCGGATTTTCGCTTGTTCCTGCAATTCTCACTACCGTAGGCGTATGCGTGCTGCGAATAATATGGATAAATACCGTATTCCCCGCAAACAGAACTTTTGTAACGATAATGACCGCTTACCCTGTCAGCTTATCTACAACGGCATTGCTGATATTTATAGCGTTGATTATCTACAGACCGTCAAAAAGATTTGCAAATAAGGGTAAAGAAAAAGCGTAATTGATTGATAAAGCAATCTGCTAAAATATAATTTACCGATATTACTCCGACATTTACTCCAGAACCAAATATAAAAAAGCACAACAGCCTCTTGATGTAAAAACACCGGGAGGCTGTTGTTTTATATAAGGGAAATGAGTGGATAGCAAATTAATTTTTAAATGCCGAAAGAATCAGTCTTATACCGTATGTCATAAGCAAAATGCCCATAAACAGTCCGAGTGTTTGCGCTGTGAATATAAGATTAAATATTCCGTATAAGCCTGCAAGCAGTACGAGCACTCCGCATATAAGCGGAAGTACCCATACACTTGAACCTGATTTTTTAACCTTGAATGATGTTGCTATAGAGGAGATTCCGTCTACAATAAGCCATACCGCAAAAATCGCAAGGATTAATATATCAAACATCACTCTTATGCCGGGCATAAACATTGCAAGCGCAGACACAACCGCCGCAGCTATGCCTGCTATAAGACCTAAAGTTCCCATTAAAGCTTTTTCTTTATTATTACCGTCGTTGCGTGAAACTGCATACGAAACAATTGTGGAAATTCCCCATAATCCGAGAATTATCGTTACAATCCAACCGATGTTAAGAAATGTAAGTCCGGGATAAAATATGAATAAATTGACGCAAGAACAGTCAAAATACCCAAAATACAATTAAATACTTTCATAGTCACCTCATATGTTTATTGTGAATAAAAAATAATAATATAACAAATGCAAGCAATGCAATGCACAACAGCAAGGCTATCAGCAAATATGTTTGTGTTCCCGTTACCATACTCGTGTTATCCTGTACGGGTACGGTCGGGACTGTGGAATACGGTTGAGTTGTCGGCGATAAAATGTTAGCCGTAATCTGCGTACTGCCCTCATCCCTTGCCGTTACCGAAACGGTAGCCGTTATAAAGACTGCGGCAATCACCGTACAAACCGCAATTGCGCTAAGCAATTTTTTAAAATCAGTCATTTCATAATCATATTGTTACAATTGAGCTGTGGAATGTCATTGTACCGCTGTAATTGCCTGCAATAGCGTCAAGGTCTTGTCCGTAGAGTGCCTGCTGATTAAGTACAAGCGTACCCTCCTGAACCTGACCCTGTGAATCGGCGCTGAAGGTTGTAAAGTGGAAACCGTTTGCACCCGGAGCACCTGCGTCATTGATAGCGATTTTGTCGGCAACATTATCGTCATTTACTTTTTCCGAATAAATATCATACTTAATTTTGAACGGGTTAGTTGCGTCTTTCTGTGTAATATAGAACTTATCGTCAATGTCCTGACCGTTAATATAAACAGATACAAAGTTGTTATCGTTAAGTTTAAGCTCTGTTGCAGTCACATCAAAGTTGAGATACTTGTTGCTCTGTGTATCTGTCTGCGGCTGTGTAAGAGTGCCGAAATCAACCATATCGGGGATTGTAATAACATAGCTTACATCTCCCGGTTGTGTACCCTCAATTCTTGCGGTAACTTCCGTGGAAGAATCGGGATTTTCGTTTGTAAGGGTTGCCGCCGATACGGAAACCACGCCTGTTGCGGCGAGCATAGCCGCCATAATTGCCGATATAAATTTTACTTTTTTCATATAAACACTTCTTTCTGTATTTTTTACCGAATTTATCGGTATTTTACTTAACTTTGAGTGTGAACTCCGATTCCGCCGAATTGAGTTTTTGATGCGAATCGTCAAGAGTTACACATTCATACAAAACCATTGCTTGATACTCGCCTTTCTCAAGCGACTTTGAAAGCGGTACATCTGTAAGACCGCTGCCGGGTTCAAGCAAATCCGATTTATAAAGCACAGTTCCGTCGGAAAGCCTTAGCGTTGCGTATAAGCCGCAGGTGTTTGACTTTGGATTGCCGATACTGATGTGCAGAGAGGTATCGCCCGCATTCATTTCAGCAGTGCTGTAGCCGGGTATCTGCACGCCTGTTTTTTTGGTATTGTCACTGCCTTTTGAGTTTTCGTCTATGCCTGTATCCCAATCAGTGCGTATCTCCCCTACCACACCCTGTGTGGGTGCGGCAGGTTGAGAGTTTATGTTATTGTAGATTAATACTGCGATTAGCGCTCCGATTGCAACAATAAGTGCCGCTATAATTGCAATATATATTTTTTTATTTTTCAATGCGTCCTCTTTTCTTCAATACAGCAAAGGCAAGCAAAGCGATAATTGCCGTAAATGAAATTGTATAAATCACGGTTGCGCCCGTCTTTGTTGTTGTAATGCATTTACGGTTACGGCTGTAATCGGAAGAGCCGTTAAAAGCATAAGCAAACACAGGGCAACACTCGAAATACGCTTTGCTTTTTTCTTGATTTTCATAAAAATCTCTACTTTATGCCCAAGGGTCATTCGAAGCGGGAGTTCGTATGTCGGAGAGTGCAAGATTGCGCCACATGAACCATTGATCACCCTTTCTGCGAAGCTCAATCGGGCGAGGTGAGTCCGCTCCCGACGACTGAACCTGAACCTTTGCATAACCCTCGCTCTGATAGGTATATGCATACTCGGAAACGGTTATTTTGTACGGAACATTCGGTGTATAATCGTTCTTCACGGATGAACCCTCAAAATACGAGCGAGGAATATATCCCCTGCCCTTGATTCTGTCACGCAAAAACTGAATATCCATCCCGTTCATCGGCTGAGGTCCTTTTAATACATTGAGCATTTCTATTGTGTTTTCCGGACTTTCATCATATTCAAGCAACACAAGCATTGCAAATGCCGCTGTTGAAAGAGGTGACGAAAAGTCAAGCTCCGGCATTTTTTTGAGTTCATCTGCATTTTTCGGATAATCGGCAAATACAAATGTTTTGCTTTTGTACATTGCATTGTTTACAGCTCCCGAAACAGCATTTGAAACACTGTTTTTTACAGTCTGATTTGTCATATTTTTTAAGCTGTCAAATATACCCATAAATAGTCCCTCCTTATTAAAGTGCGTCAAGTGCGGCAGGTTGAGAGTTTATGTTATTGTAGATTAATACTGCGCTTAGCGCTCCGATTACAGCAATAAGTGCCGCTGTAATTGCAATATATTTTTTTATTTTTCAATGCGTACTCTTTTCTTCAATACAGCAAAGGCAAGCAAAGCGATAATTGCCGTAAATGAAATTGTATAAATCACGGTTGCACCCGTTTTTATTGTTGTATTGTCAATCTGTGTATTGCCTGTGTTGTTGCCGCCGCTTGACGAGGTTTCCACAAGTGCAAAATCAGTCGGCTGTGATAATGTAAACACTGCTTTTCCGTTTTCAAAAGAGTCGGGCTTTATGTATTTTATGCCGCCGTCGCCGTCAAGTACCGCAAGGCTTACATTTTTGCCGCTTACCGGCAAGGTGAGTTTTAAATTATTGTCACACCAAAATTCCGCAAATGCAGAGTTTCCGTTATTGTCCGAAAGTGTGCCCTTGTAAAAATCAAGAATTTTTCCGTCCTTAATAAGCGACTCGAATTTTTTATACTGTTCGTCATCTGTTGAATAAGCAGTGTAACTTACATTAAGTGACGAGTGCATATTGCCCGAAAGAGTAATGCCGCTGCCTACAGATTTAACGCTGTACTTTAGGAAGCTGCCTTTGATGTACGGATAACCTCTGTTAAAGTCAGAGCAAATAAAGTTTATACTGTCATCTGTAACACTGTTTAACTTATCCGCAAGGCTTGCACTTGCCATTTCAACCGTTCTTTCGTATGCAATATTTGTATTGTCGGCTTTTGCCTGTGAATCAGTGCCTACTGCATTGAGTGAATTTTGTGCTGTGTAAAATACATTCTTGACTGTTACACCGTCAGTTCCCGCAATGCCGTTCAAGCCGACAATCGAACCCTTTGCAGAATTGATTTTGCAAAGTACATTGCCGCAGTTATAGGAGCTTTCGATTTTGCCGCTGTTCTTGCCGACTAAACCGCCTGCAACCGTTGAAGTATCGAGTCCTGTCTTGCCTGTGTTTGCACAACCGTAAATTTCGCCTGTGTTAATTGCCGAAATACCGCCGCACTCGTTGCCCTTTACGATTGAGCAATTTCGTGTGCCTGTAATTTTACCGTTGTTAATACCCGCAACACCGCCGCAGACATCTGCGTTAAGAATCGAGTTAAGCTCCGATGCGTTTATTTTTAAATTTTTGATAAAGATTGTACCCGATACAGCGTTTATACCGCTTACGCAATGGTCAATCACACCGTCATTTACAGCCGCAATTCCGCCGCCTGTTTTTGTACTAACCTTAAAGTTGCAGTCATAAACAAACAAATCTTTTACAATGCCTTTTTCTCCGATAAATTCAAACAGTCCGCCGTATTCGCCTGCGGAAATATTAAGTGCGCCTATGCTGTAGCCGTTGCCGTCAAATGTGCCGTTAAACGGTTTGTTTTCAGCAACAGAGCCGATTCCCTGTGCCCAGCTTGAATTTTCATCTGCGTAAATATTATTTACAAGAATATAATTCTTGTCGCCGTATCGCTTGTAATCGGTTCTTACAACCTGTGAAAGTTTTACAAGGTCGCTGTAGGTTTTTATAATAAATCTGCCGTCGTCGTCCTTGTCAAACTCATCGGGTGTTCTCTCAAAGTTTGAATATATATTGTCAAAGTCCGCATAATAAACCGTACCGCCGTTAAATACGGGGTAATCGTCAGGAGTAAGACCGTTGTCTATGTTCTGATACCAAGCCTGTGTGCCGTCGGTAACACCGTTGTTGAGTTTAAATGCAACTTCACCGCACTTAAATTCGGAAATTGTTTTTTCGTTTGCCGATAACCCCAACTTGCTGTCTGTACCGAACGGAGTGTTTCCCGTATCTTTGTTGTAATAATTGTTTGCGATATTCGACTTGTTAAAATTCCTTGCCCAACCGATAATTGCGCCGCAATGTCTGCCACTGCCGTTATCGCTTATCTTTGTGTAATTGTAGCAGTTTTCGATTGTCGGGTTTGTATTGTTAAGGTAGCCGAGAATACCGCCGACATATGCGCCGCTTTGCGTTGCTGTAACTGTGCCTGAGTTTGCGCAGTTTTTAACTCTTGCGCCGCCGTTTGAGTAAGCTATTACGCCGCCGATACAATCGGAAGAATTATTGAGGTGAATGTTTCCGTAGTACATACATTTCTCAATATCTGTTTTATCATTTCCTATAGAGCCGATAATGCCGCCTGCGTGCGTTACCTGTGAACCGTATTTGTCATTATTTATATTTACATAAGAAACTACATTTTTGACAGAACCCAAATTAATGTAGCCGACAACACCGCCGATATGACTTGCGGAATTTTTGACTGTAATGTCGCCGTAAACCGTAATATCGGAAACACTGCCCTCATTTACAGAACCGAAAAGTCCTGTGTAATCTGAAGCCTTGCTTATATTAAGATTTAAAATACTGTGTCCTTTGCCGTTAAAATTGCCTTTATAATTATTGGCAGGCGCCCATTCCTTATTTTCAAGGTCAATGTTTGCGGCAAGTTCTGCGTTTGCACCTGCATTTTGCTTATCAAAATCAGCATAGCTGTGGTCGCCGTTTACAAGTGATGAGAACCAGAAAAGCTGACCTGCGTTGTTTATCGTATACACATCGGTGCTCTTATTATAAACGGCAGGCTGATACTGACCGCAAATTGTGCAAAAGCCCTTTTCGTTATATGTATGAGTGTGTTGTGATACAAAGTTTGTCATATAAATTCTTTCGCTTAGCTTTGCGTCAATATAGTTTGCCATAACAAAACCGATGCTTTGTATAGCGCTTGATGTGGCAGGCTGTGACAAAAAGCTGTCCTCCATAAGCGACCTGTTTACTATTCTTGGCTGATTAATATTATCCTTAGCACCCGAATAGTTAAAAAGATAATTTCCTTGCTCGGTATATTTATTAATAGTAGCATCGGAAATTGTGCTGTAAAAATAAAGGAGTTTTGTATCTGCGTCGCGCTCGCCGTAATTATCCTGTACATAAATATTGCTGTTTCCTACACGAACGGCATTTTTATTAAGAGAATAATCATTATCGTCCCATCTGCTTGCATCCATACCGAAAGCGTCCATTACAGAAAAGCCTAAATCTTTGCTTTCTGCTTTTTTTATGTAACTGTCCGAAAAATCAAGTCTGCGAATAAATACAATTTTTCCTCTTACATCCTTGAGCTTAGGCGAATACTCACTTCCGCCCTTCTGCGGTTTGTAAATCGGATAATTTTTATTATTCAGATATTGCTTTAAAACAATATCACCGATAATTTCGTCGCTGCCGTTTGAATCTCCTTTCAAGGTCATCACAACAGTTTCGTAAGGATGTTCTTTAAGAAAATCTTTGGCAGTGTCCATTATGTTACGCAGAGTCATATCACTGCCGTCCCTGTTGTGGCAGTCGTAATAATTCAATCCGTGAATAATAGTAGGATTACTGTCTTCGTTAATTGATTTTCTTCTGTTAATTCTTATGTCCCATGCTCTTACTCCCGAATTAAGCTGTTCGTCGGGATAAAGCTGCTGACAACATACTTTTGAAACCTGTTCTGCGACATCAGTCATATAAGTTGCGCCTGTGTCATGCGTTCCGGGCATATTAACCTCTGAAAGATACATATCATCAGGCAAATGTGACATCCAATTGCCGCTGTTTATTGCATAGCTTTTATCGGTTTTGTTTTTTACATCTTCGGCAGTATATGAATTTAATGAATTCATGTTAAGAAATTTCAAATCCCACTTAAAAGCTTTTTTGGAAAGAATAAGTTTTACATCATTGTTATCGTTTTTATTTTCATATCCCTCAATCGAAAGATACAGCTTGTTGCCTACATTATAAATGTAATAAACATTAGCTTCGGAATCAACAGGAATAAATCTCCAAAGCTGACTCAAATGATTGTCGCCTGAATTATTCCAAACATGAATAACAGCCTTATCGGGGTTATTCGTACCGTCTACATCCCATACGGCGTCATACGAGAGTGACGGATCATAAATGTTATACGGAACATTCTCGTTAATATCATAACTTCTCAGTCTGTAAGCTCTTCTTGAGCTGACCCATTCCGCAGTAATTTTAGGAGTTGTGCCGGTGTAATAAAGCTGCAGGCAATTACCTTCAACTTTTGCGTCATTATTTACATTTACATCACTGATATAATCTTTTGGATAAAGCATAAAAACAGGAGCGTTTTCCTGCGGCCTTATTTTATTGGAATCACCGCCGGGAATCTGCTGTTCTCCGAAATTTTCGGATACATCATCCGTAGCCCTAACAACCCACTCTGTTTTTTTAGATGTCAATGCAATTTTTGATTCTTGTTTATAAGCATTATTCTCCGTACCGACATAAAGATTGTTGTTTTTTTGGTCGGTAATTTTAGCAATTATGTAGTATGTATCTGCTTTGTTCGGTACAGGCTCAAATCTGAAATATTGATTATCATTTTTCAATGTGTCGTCCCATTGATGAATAACATTACCTACCTCCGACTTTTTATGTTCAACATCGAGCCATTTTTTAAAATCATCACATTTTATACCGTAATAATCATCTTTTTGCTGAAGCTTCATCTTACATTGCTTACCGCCGAGATAATCAAGATGAGCTACATTTGCTCCATATCCTGTACCGTTGATGTTCCAACGGAACTCGTTGCGGGCAAGCGGCTTATCGGTGTCATTATCAGGCAAATTAAGATAAATATAATACAGCTTGGCTGTATCAAACTTTGCCGATTTTGAGGCGTCCATACTTTTTGGCTCTGCCGCATTTGCAGTCACTGCAAAAGTGCCGAGCGTAATAATCGCTGTGAGCAGCAGTGCCGTGAACGATTTAGTCAGTCTGATTGCTTTGTTCATTTGTTTCCCTTCTTTAACAATATTTTTATTTTTTATAATTATACCTATATTTTGCGGTTTATTCTATACAAATAGCACGAATTGCAGAAATCCGTCACAAATTGATATGCAAAGACAAGATTTTTACAAAAAAATGTGGTACAATGTTGAATATAGTTATATCATACCGAGGGGATTACAATGCGCATTGCTGTTATTGACGATCTGAAAAGTGACAGACAATTGCTGATAAGCAGGCTTAACAAGTTACTTTCGGATAATAGCATTAACGGAGAAATATACGAATTTGAAAAAGGAATTGATTTTATAAATGCCTCAAAGCAAACTGCATTTGAAGTTGCATTTATGGATATTTACATAGATAAAGAAAACGGAATAGAAATTTCAAAACTGCTTAGAGAATTTGATAAGGAATGTATCCTGATTTTTACAACCACTTCGTCGGACTATGCACTCGAGGGCTTTAAAGTAAGGGCATTTGACTACCTTGTCAAACCATATACGACAGATGAACTTAAAATTGCATTCACGGATATTTTAAACCGCCTGCCGTCATCGGACAAATATATAGAAGTAAAAGTAATCGGCGGCACACAGAGAATCAGGCTGAATGAAATAATCTACGCCGAACATTTTAAGCACTGCATCAACATATACAAAAGCGACTGTGCAACCACCGTGGTTCGCAGTACATTTGCGGAGTTTGGCAAACAGCTTGAAAGCGACGAAAGATTTTTTATGTGCAACCGTGGAGTAATTATTAATTTTGATTACGCAAGCGATTTTGACGGAACGGAATTTATACTGAACAACGGAGTCAGAATTTCGGTCAGCCGAAGTCTTACAAAATCCGCAAAAAGTCGGTTCGCCGATTTTATCTTTAACAAGAGGTGATATTGTGACGGAAATGCTACGACCTATGCTTGAGCTTGCCGTGCTGATACCCGGCACTTTACTTGCATACCTGCCTATGAAACAGCATTTAAAAATAAAAATGGGCGCATTGACGGCAATTTGGCTGGCAACACTCCTCATGCTTTGCATAGTGGGCGGACTGTTTTGTTATTCGTTTGAAATAAAAACAATTTCTTTAATCCTGCCTGCATTTATGCTTATGACCATTGCCTACTGCGCAACGCTTAGGACATCTATATTGAAATCCGCAAATATTGCACTTGCCGTGTGCGGCGTTTATGCCTGCCTTGCAAGCATAACACGAGCCATTGACTCAATAGTTTATCCTAAAAATATCGAGCCTTGGTTCGGGCTTACGGGCGGAATTGTTTTCAATATTTTTTGCTGGATATTTGTAATGCTTGCGTTTTACCCTGCCTCTCACGCAGTATGCGACCTAATAGACGACGAAAACATTGCTCACACATGGTATGTGTTCTGGATATTGCCCACTGTTTTTATCGCCATAAACATATTTATAATACCGTGGAATCCAAACATTCTGCATACAGGAAGAATTATGCAGGGATATATTGTAATCTGTTGTACGATGCTCGGTTTGCTTTTGCTTTTTTACGCTCTGTTTTACATAATGGCAAAAAGCCTTAATAACAATCACAAGCTCACGCAGGAAAACACAATTCTGTATATGCAGCAGGAGCAGTACAACACGCTTAATAAGGCGATTGAAGAAACCCGACATGCCCGTCACGATATGCGGCATCATCTGTCGATTCTTAATTCGTTTGTCAAACGAAAAGATTGGGCAGACCTTGAAAATTATTTAAGCAAAATGAGCAAGAGTATTCCGAGTTCGGAACTCAAGCTGTGCGAAAACAATGCGATTGACGGAGTAGCGGGGCATTATTATCATAGGTATAAAGATTTGGAAATACCGTGTGTATTCAAGCTCGAACTTCCAAAAGAACTTTCCGTGTCTGAAATTGATATTTGCCTTGTGCTCTCTAATTTGCTTGAAAATGCGCTTGAGGCAAGTATGCGAACCGCACCCGACAAACGAAGAATAACCGTGTTTGCAAGAATGCACTCGGATAATGTAGTGCTTATTAAAGTAGAAAACTTCTACAACGGAGTTGTAAAAGAAAAGAACGGAATTTTTGAATCAAGCAAACACAGCGGCGAAGGCATCGGCACACAATCCGTCCGCCGCATAGCCGAAAAGGGCGGCGGCTACTGCCGTTTCACGCAAAAAGACGGCATCTTCACCGCCGATGTAATGCTTAGAGGAAATAGTAAATAGTTACAGGAAAATAAAAAGCACAGACTTTCGTTATTTTGAAAAGCCTGTGCTTTTTAATTTTAATACTGAATTTTATTCATATCCCCTTATTCTTACCGCAAGAACCGTTTTTAAAATTTTCCGGTAAAAATCGTTTATTATGATTTTGTGAAGATTTTAATATTTTGTTAAAAGCTGAAATTATATTACTTGAATCGTTGCACTCAAACCAAGTGTGTCCAACAGTTTTTGCGAGTTTATATTTGCCGAATTTTTGAAATTCTGAAATCAAACAGTCGGATTGTTCTTTACTTGTAAAAGCGTATTCAGTTGATATAAGCACAAACTTCTCTTTAAATTTGTGCTGCACATCCCAATCTCTGTCCCAAAGATGCTTATCATCGTGAACTTCATTATTCGGTTTCGTACTGAATTTCATATTATTAGTTTCGTAAAATCCATTATTATAGGGTATATAAATTTTATCTTTTCTTTTTTCGGAAACATCGGAAAAGTATTCACAAAAAGTTTTCACATCAAGTGAATATTAGCGCATATAAACATAATTGTCAATATATTTGATATGTATTAAAAATCCTATCTGACTGCAATAGCCAGATAGGATTTTTTAAAGTGTTATCCGAGTGAGGGGATAAGTTGTGCAAGATATTTCTGAATTTGTGTCGCATCTGCTATTGAAACACTTCCATCGCCGTTTGTATCTGCAACAGCAAGCTGTTCATCATCAAAATCTATGATGCTTGCAAGATGTTTTTGAAGTTCGGTGGCATCTGCAATGCTTACTATTCCATCGCTATTTACATCACCTAACACATGCGCGCTCTTTACTAAAACAGTGAAAGTTTTGCTTGCCTCATTATAATTGTTGTTACCTGTAGCAGTAACAGTAATAGTTGCCGTTCCTGCACTTATTCCTGTTACTATTCCTGAGTTGTTTACTGTTGCAATATCTGTATTGCTTGAAGTATAGCTGATTGTTCCCTGTCCGCTTGCAATAATTGTGCTTGTATTGCCAATGTCTATGGTGTTTGATGATATTGTTGCATTTACAGTCTGTTGCGCCTTATTGATAATAAATGTTTTAGTTAAAGTACCAGTATAGTTACCAATGCCTATTACCGTTACAGTAGCTGTTCCTGCGTTTATGTTGTTTGAATATTTAACAGTATAGTCGATATCTTTCGCTAATGTTGCAGTATCATTTTTAACTGTGACCGTAGGAGTTTTTGCGTTGCCATCATATGTATAACTATTTGTAGATAAGGAAATCTCTAAACTCTCAGATTTTATGTCGAATAAATGTGTATATGAATCCTTATAACTATAACCACAAATTGAACAAATATGTTCTGTGTATCCTTCACTATTAATTGTTGGTGATATAATTTTATCTATATATTTATGTACGCCAATATCTGATCTATCAATTTTTTCAATTTCAAATTTCTGTGGATTCCAATCAAATCCCGCACCCCATACTTCCAGATTATTAGTTGTCTGACTCATATCAAGTACCATATCTGTGCAAACAGGCTTAATATAGTATGAACCACATAATTCATAGATATAGAATCTCTGTGCTGTTGAGTCCCAATCTTCATATACTTGAACATTTGTTCCAGCTCCTGCCTCTGCATAGTTATGAACATCTAAGGCTCGCCAATCATAGTAATTCTTTATTTTATAGCTACCATCTGACAATCTATAGAAAAACCATACTTGTTGTTTTTCACAATTCTCATCTTTTCCCTCAACATTATTTTCCACAGCTGTTAAATATTTATCCAAACTTTTATTTTTTATTTTTGCACAAAACTCAGTACCAACATCTTTTTTCTGACCTACATAAAAATAAACCTTTTTAGTATCAATTCCTCCCGAACCATTATATACAGAAAAATATGCACTAAAATAACCTATGCCAAGCGTTTTAGAAGATACCGTAAAGGTAGTATCGCAATTTTCTGTAATTATTCTTTTAACATAATTTAAGTTGTTGTCGAGGAAATCAATTCCAATACATTGACCTTTAGCACAGACAGTACTTACATTAATTTTTATCTGTTCATTTTCATCCCAATCATAAAAACCTTTTGATGTCCAAATATCAGAATAAGAAGGTGCTCCACAAACCGTAAACGAAATACCTGCTGAGTCTGTTCCTCCAGCTGAGTTACCTGCTGTAATCCAAGCATAGTAATCACCATATCCCCACTGACTTGCCGGAAAGCTGTATTCACCATAAATTGCTTGATCAACTATATGATTATCATCCTTGTAAATACTAAGCCAATAATAAGTAGCTCCATCAGCGTGAGGATATAATATGATTGTATCTTGTATATCATACCAGTATTGATTTTTATCAAGATATACATTTGTAGGTGGTTTGTTGTCAAGCGGAGGTCTGAACACTCCTCTAATGGCACCGGTCTGTGCAATATTATGTATACCACATACACTCTTCGCTACATAATTTTGATCAAAAATTTTAACTGTACCACCGCTTGTAGAATATACCATACCAACATGACCGGCTCCTCCACCTACTGAACTATCCCATATTACTATATCGCCAACCTGATAATTACCGCTTCCTGATATTTTTTGCCAGCCATCAGGTGCGTTGTAATTAAAAATCTGATACGCATAATTTACAGGATATTTTGAAATAGGACTTGATATACCCCAAATACGCAAATACGAATTAAAGGCAGCAACGCATTGTGACCCTCCGTCATAAATTGTTGTTCCATTTTTAGAATCCATCCAACTAACAACATCATTTTGTGTTAAGGCAGATGTTGTAATCGGAGCTACAGTAAACAGTATTATCATTGCAATCATCACAGAAATAATTTTTTTGCAGGATTTTCTCATAAAAATCTCCTCCTATAAAAAGTGCGCAGCCGAAGCCACGCACGAAAAATACATAGCTCTAATTGCTGCGAAACAAATTTTCAACGCTATCAGAGTGTGTGAAAACAGAGCCTGTATTTTTACCGAGATAAAAATACACACTCACTAAGCAGCAAAATTATTAAAATTTGTTTCGCAATTTTATTCTATCATATTGAATATTAAAATGCAATAATCGTATAAAAATTTAGTAACTATTTTTCAGAAATGAGCCTTGACGCAGGGCGCAATCTCCGGTAAAATAAATGCTCACTCAGAGTATTTTTTATCTGCTGTAAGTGCTCTTTGACAAATCTATAAACGCAAAACAAATCCCTGCGAGGATACTGTCAAGGTATATCTATACAGTATTTACGCAGGGGTTTTTATATATCATTGAAAGGAGTTGTTGCTGTATGATAGCAGTAGAATACTATCCCGTTGGGATAGGCAAACATATTGTTTGTATATACGACCGCCGCAATACGGCAGCCGATATACAAACGCTTGTCGGAGAAACCCCGAACCCCAAATTTTGCAGAAAGAGAGGCTTACAACCAAAACAATTACAAAAAACAAACTGGTAGCATTGAGATTTCGTGAAAACGAATACAACCTAATAAAATCAAAAGCGGATAAAGCAAATATGAATTTTACGGAATTTGTCACACGCTCGGCATTGAATAAGCAAATAACGATTGTTGACGGATTACCCAAAATTCTTAAAGAGGTTAAAGCAATCGGCAGAAATCTTAATCAGCTTACGACTCTTTGCAATATGGGCAAAATTATCTGCCCTGAGCTATTTGAGTTGAAAGAACAGTATTCAAATGCTGTTGTTATGCTTGACGAGATAGCAAGGAGGTGTTCGTAATGGCAACCTTTGTAGCTAGCTATTTCCGAAAAAACGCAAACTGCAACGGCAATGAAAAGAGTTCTTGATTATGTAATGCAGGATAAGAAAATTATGTTTTATGACAATGAGAATTACTGTTCATATAAGCTTGTCAGCGGTCAGAATTGTGTTCCGGAAGCCGCTTTCAATGAATTTTTGGCGACAAAGCATCGTTTTAATAAAGCAAAGGGAGTGTTCTTCAAACAGTATGTGCAATCCTTCAAGCCAGATTGCGGAGCAACTCCTCAGCAGATACATCAGATAGGTTTGGAAACGGCAAAAGCCTTTGAAGGATTTGAGGTAGTCGTGGCTACGCATATCGACCGTGACCATTGGCATAATCACTTTGATGTAAATTCTGTGAACAGCGAAACGGGATTAAAGATTCAGATAAATGAGAAAGGCTTTGAAGAACTGCGGAATCGTTCGGATCAAATATGTCAGCAGTTCGGGCTTGAAGTATTAACGCCCTATCAGAAGCCGAAACAACGCTCAATGAATCAACGAGAATATAGGACTGCAATTCACGGTGACAGTAAAAAGCTCCGACTTATGAACGCTATAGATATGGCGGTTGTTCATAGCCAGAGCAAAGAAAAATTTATTGAGAATATGAAACGCTTGGGATACGGTGTTAAGTGGATTGACAGATATAAATATATAACTTACACGACACCTGACGGTCAGCGAAAAAAAGAAAATCAACCAAATCATAAAAATATAGCATAAAATCAAGGCAGAGAGTATATGTGTAAACTCTCTGCCTTGATTCAAATCTCATAAACAATGTATTTATTGATTTTGCTGTTAAAGTTAGGATATTGGAAATAATAGACAAATCCGAACCTTTCACCGATTGGTTTAAGGTTCGGATTATTTTCGTTTGGTGCAGGTAACAGGACTTGAACCTGCATGAAATTGCTTTCATATGGACCTGATGATTACACCACTTCGGTGAAATAATTATTTATATGTCTGTTATCCGAAATATGTGGTAATATTTTTTAGAAAAGTGATAATACAAAGCTTAAACACTTCATTGTTTTTAAAATTCATCAGACATTGAGTAAACTTCTTAAAATTTTCTATATGGCTACAATGATCGCAGTCAAATCGTAGAATCGTATTAAAATAAATATCGTAGTTTAAGTCAAGCAAATCGTTTTATTGCTTCACAATGATAATAATAATATAATTTGCATCACAAAACTAATTTTAACGCATGCGTTCACTTAATCAGAATACAAACACGATAATTCATCTTTAATTGCTATTCTTTGTGTATATAAGCATGTATATGCTCTTCCAATTGCTCCGTAAAAGAGGTGGCATTTTGGACATTTTGTTTTATCTTTACCAAATGAAAGGATATGCGATGTTGCAATATCCGGATATGGATCAATGTAAAAAATGTCTTTTATTCCTAATTGAAAGGCTTTTTTGGAACATAAGACACACGAACTTGCAGACGTAAATAATTTACCGCCTTGTATTCCTTCTCCGCCATACTTTACAATTTGTAAAAAAGCATTTTCTTCTGCATGAAGTGAACGGGTATGAACTTGATTCTTTTGTAGTGTAATTTGTTCATACTCATCCTTAAAACAATATGAACATAAGCGTCCTTTTAATGATGAAAGCCCAATTTTTCTTTTATATTCTTTGTGCATGTGATCGATAAATTCTTGGTTTTCAAGTTCATAGGTACTGAATGAACTTTTATCTTTATTTATCAAATAATTTTCAGCATTCCTTAAGTTGCACGGAACTTGTCCCTCAGCTACACTATTCCATCCGACAGCCTTAACGCTATAATGAGAATCTGTAATTACTGCGCCAACTTGTCTTGAAAGACAACCGGAGTTTAATTTAGCGTTGTATGCAATTTGCATACAGCGTTCAACACTGGTCGGCGTAATTAATCCAGGATGCTTCATAAGAGTAATATATTTAACGATTAATTCTGTAATAAAATACTTTTCATTTGTTGATTCGTATGGATTATACAGATATATATCCGCTAGTTGTAGACACGCACCGATATCCTGATTAGTAAATCTTGATTCATCTTTTAGCTTAGAAGGATATTCTTTTGAATCTAAAGCTTTTATTTGTTCATGACTTAGTTTTTCTCCTAATCTTCTTATTCTTTCGTTATCATCTGTACTAACGGCAACTAAATAGAAAGATGAATATCTGTCTTGGAAATATGTTGCTTCGTACGGACTGCGTATAGCATCAAGGCAAATAAATGTTGGATGGTTGTTTGCTTTATTTACTGCCTGTACAGCCTTTATAAAATCATTTGCTCTCCTTGCTAATGCAAACATATGAATTCCACTAAATTCTTTATCGGGGTTTATATCCCCGTGATTGCGTATCCTATTTCCAAACTCTTGTAAACAATAAGTAAATGTGCTTACTGTCGTGTTGTTAGATTTATCAATGTATATATTATTATTCATTACTTCTCTGAATTTTGATTGAATGCTAGACAATCTTATGAGAATATTATACGCGATTTTTAAATTGTTGCGATTAGATCTATCAAGATGAATATCTGTTCCAAATATCTTAGATATTTCTTTATTCAGATAAAAATACTCAGCACTAAGATTAGGAAATTTGGCGTTTAATTCGTTACTAATATTTTTTGCAAGTTCTTTCCCTATAATGCCACTTAATTTGTCTATTAAATTATCAAATGATTCTTGAATTATAAAAGAAAATATAACGTCAGTCATGCTTATTCTAAAGAAAGGACTCCAATGTTGTTTTATATAGCTGTATACTATTTGATACTTTCTTTGCTCGTTAGTATCAAAATCAGTTGTTTTGGGTTCGTGTAAGTTTAACTCTTCAAATATTTCAGTGCTCAATATTTTTGAAACAGTAGTACACCCAGATCCTGTTCTACCCGTCAATCCTACAATAATAAATTTTTCTCTTTCTTCATATATGTTGTCTATTGCTTTGTCTTTTTTCATACTATTATATACCTCCCGTTCCTTTTGTTTAGTTATAATTATTCGTTTTATAAACCGCTTTTTATGTTTGTAATTCGACTGATGCTTTGTTAAAAACTCTTAATAAAGCTATAATGTCTAATTTGATATTTGAAGTCATTTCAGGAAGCCTTCTCATAAGAAAAGGCTTCCTAATACCAAACGGATTTACTAGTGAATATCCATTGCTACTTATTAGTTGTTGTTTATGTTAAAAAATGAATTATGAAGCTATTTTAGTTCGTTTTTCATAAACTAATCTATCTAGTTCATCATCGGAGAGTTTTCCTTCCCCTTTTTTGATACGCAATAGCATATTATTTAAAAATTTATTTTCGGTATCTTTATCATTTATACTGTAATTAAAAGCATAGTCCTTGTGTATAGTACCATTAACTTCTTTGGCATACAGTTCTTTCTTCGTCGGAGGAAGAAGTTTGACGGTGCCGTTTTTCATCTCGCGCTTTGTGCATAGGTCAGTTCTGTTATCAAGGTGTTTCTTCTGAAGTACGGACATAATATACTGCTTTATGTAACATTCAACATTAAAAATATATCGACTACGAACTATGTTTTTTGGTACTAATAAAACTAATCCATAACCTGTACAGAGAGCTTTTCCTTTTAATTCTTCCCACATTAAAGACTTATCGTTCCAATAATATCCAATCGGAACAATTTCATCAGATAATTGAATTTTATGCTTATCAACCTGTTGCATCGTGAAATAATAAAGATGTTTTCTAATAATGTTGGTTATTAAGTCAGACATTTTGTCTTTATCAAAATTCTTGATATAGATACATAGAGCTAATGGATCGTTCTCAAGCGTGGGATTTTTGCAGACTAATTTGAAAAACTCCAAAAAGAGAGATGATAGTTCACTTGCTGTAGCACCTTTTCCATAGATACTTTTGGTTTTCATACCTAAATTTGTTTCGTTAGGTTCTGTTGCGTGTTCCAAAAGTTCTCTCAAGCGATGAAGATCACGCTTTTTACAAGCAATAAACAGTTCTCTAAAGAAGGAGTTAATACTTTTTTGCGCTTCAATACAAAAACCATCGTCTAAAGCTTGAATGACATAAGGGTCAATAAAAAGTTTTGTGTCTTTTACTTCATCAATATCAACAAAGTCAAGGTCTTTATGACCTGTTGTTCTTAAGTAAAATAGCTTACTTATATGCATAAATTTTCCTTTCATATAAAAATTTTCGTTAATATCTTGAATTTCAGGAAATCTATGATATAATTAAATTAGATAGGGTATCATAGTTCCTGTGTTTACGGGTTGATGCCATTTGCATTGATGTCTATTGTCGCAGATATCAATGCTTTTTTATTACAATCAAATTAATCACCCCTTTGAATCGAAAAAATCCAAATAAAAAAAGCGTCAACATTTGAAAAGTGTAAAATATTTGCTGAAGCATAGTCATCTCTAAAACTCAGTCTTTTGGGAGTATCAATTAAAATTAAATAATCTCCATGAGTATATTTTGATTTTAACTGAACTTTTCTAATCTGTTTGATTGACGTCTCTTTTTGTGCTATATAAAGTGATAGAATATAGCCGTTTTGGATCATTGGTAGCGTTTTTTTGATGAGCATACAATCACTTAATGAGCAATAAATGTAAATGATCTTATTTGGTCTCACAAAAACTCACCTACTTATTGCCACATTCAGGCTTTATAATGTTTGGAATCCCGTTATATCTCCCGTTTAAATATGCTAATTCTAAATTAATATCAGAGCGAGATTCACTGGCTTCAAATTCATCTAATCTGACAATGTGTGATTCACCATTAATATTGGAAATAAAATTTATCTCATCTTTCCTCAATGTCTTAAGATTCAAAAGACGTGATTCGTGCGTAGTAATTATCAATTGATTGAAATTTATTTCTTCCGGATTAAGATACATAGTTATAAACTGTTCCGTTAACAAGGGGTGTAAACTTCTATCAATTTCATCAACAAAATATGTTACATCCTTTTCAGGGGAAGTAATTATTTCCAATAATTCTAAAATTCTTTTTGTACCATCAGATTCTTCGCTAAACTCATAGTTGCCAAAAGAATTATGTGAGAAAACTATTGTTTTAATCTTGGTTAACCCATCTGAACCCGCTTCTAAAATGTAATAGCTATCTCCTAAACGTAGTACAAAGGAAGTAGGAGCTTTGTCTTTCATTTCTTCTCTTTCATATAAAGTTTTAATATCGTTTTGTATTTTTTCAATTATAGGTTTAGGCGTACTCTTGAAAGCGTGTTCAAATGTAGTGTCAATATAAGACATTCTATCTATGGGGATATCTAATCTAAAAAGGCATTCATACAATTTATCATTGTTTTCGGGATAGTTAATGAAATTGTATTGGCCCAAATCGGAATCGTCATTTGGATATACAAATTTAAGCTTTGTATCAAACCAATTATACAATATTCGTAAAAACTGTAGTGAGGATTCATCAAACAAATTTCCTTTTTTATAGTTGATTTCTTTGAGAAATAAATTATTATCCTCTTGAGCAGAATCTTTGAAGTAGATACAAACTCTATTATAAATCTCGTCATTAAGGCTTTTAGCTAAACTTATTTCAAATTTGTTTTCAAGTGAATCTCTTATAAAAATTGTTTGTTCCTCATAACGAGAGTTTTTTTCTTTTAACCATTCTTTAACAATCTTTTCTTGATCCCATATCAAAGAAAAACCATACTCATAGATTTTTTTATTTATGAAAACCGAATAAATAAAAGTTGAAGGCTTTTCAATCCACTTAGAATTAGTCTTATTAACAGACATAAATCTTTTGTCCATATATCCGTTCTGAATCACCATCTTCCCGTAATGAATAGCTCGAATTAGAGTGGATTTTCCTGATGCATTACCGCCGTATATAGACGAAAATTTTAGGGATTTCTTTTTATATACAGGCATAAGATGGCTTGATTTTCCTCTTGATTTGCCGGTCATTAGATTTAATGTCTGCATATGACCGATAGAGCCAAAGTTTTCAACCGAAAAACTCATCAACATAATAAACAACCTCCGAACATTCTTGATAATCTGAGTAGAATTAAAACGCATTCGGCGTTTTAATTTGATTCAATCATATCATAACATCTTATATTTGTCAAGCTTTTGTTTGTTACAACAAAATAACGCTGTAAAAATCCGAGCAAAACAGCGTATAAGCACGATTTTGTAGTTTGACCCGACCCCCAAAAGTTAGACCTAAAAAATCTAACTATGGAGGTCGGTAT
>ERZ825137.1349-NODE-1349-length-32070-cov-5.041293_pt1 | contig 32070 bp, 31 predicted proteins | sample MGYA00519873_ERZ825137 | MGnify/ENA primary metagenome ERZ825137 (study PRJEB31778, sample SAMEA3449190) | human gut metagenome | biome: human gut; feature: human-associated habitat; material: faeces | place: United Kingdom | collected 2010/2012 ...
CCCGCCGCTGGCGCAGGCCATGCCACAGGAGCGGCATCAGGCTCCGGCGCAGCCGCAGCAAAGACCTGCGCAGCAGGCACGCCCGGCGGCACAGCAGCCGCAGAGCCGGCCGGCCCCGCAGCCGGCGCAGAGCGTTCCCGCACCCCGTGCGCCGCGTGCCGAAGCGCCGCGGCCCCGCCGGGAGGAAGTCAGGGACGAGGACCTGACGCGTGATCTGCCTCGCACGGATGCCGAAGCGCCGCGCAGCGGCATGAACGGCAAAACGCGCGGCCTGATCCTGCTGCTGGCCTCCATCGCGCTGTTCCTCGGCTCTGTCGCCATGTGTCTGGCGCTGCTCGGCCGCACGACGGCCGTCGCTCCGTCCGGCGGGGATAACAAGTCCGGCGGCGGCACGAGCGTCCGCGTTGAGACGGACGCACAGACTGGCCAGAGCATCGAAATGGATGTGCCGGACGCCTCCGGCCACGAGGGCATCTACAACATCCTGCTTGTCGGCACGGATGGCGACAGCACCCGCACGGATACGCTCCTGATCGCAAATCTCAACACAAAGGAGCACACCGTCAGCCTGATGAGCATCCCGCGCGACACTTATATCACCGGCAATTACGTCATTCCGAAGATCAATTCCGTCTACAGTGCGGCGGGCCAGGGTGACCGCGGTATCCGTGCGCTGACCGATAAGATCCGCGAGACGCTTGCCATTGCAGTCGACGGTTATGTGCTGGTTGATCTGCAGGGCTTTGAAAAGACGATCGACATGGTCGGCGGCGTGGAATTCGATATCCCGACCGACCTGCAGTATGACGATGACGACGAGAACATCCACGTCGACCTGAAGGCGGGACATCAGCTGCTTGACGGTGCACATGCGCTGCAGCTGTGCCGCTACCGCAGCGGTGCTGCCGATATGGACATTGAGCGTGCGGCTACGCAGCAGGAATTCCTGCGAGCGTTGGCACGGAAGCTGGCTTCGTCCGCGACGCTGGCAAAGGTGAAGGACTATGCCGAGCTATTTGCGACCTATGTCCGCACCGACCTGACCGTCGGCAACCTGATCTATCTCGGATCCGAGCTGATGCAGTGCGATTTCAACGCCATGTACACCGTGACCCTGCCCGGCGAGGCCGTGGAGATCAAGGGCGGCGACTATTATCAGCTCGACCCGGACGGCGTGCTGAAGATCCTGAACGAGCACTTCAACCCCACGTCCGAGGAATACGGAAAATATGACATCAACATCCGCCAGAAGACGGATATTCAGCGCGGGGATGGAACCGTGACCCGTGATACCACGGCGACAACGCCGACAAAGAGCACGCAGCCGCGCCAGGAGCCGACAGAGCCCACGCAGGATACGGCGACGGAACCGACGGGAGATCCCACGGAGCCGACGGAGGGCCCAACCGACGAAACGCAGGACCCGACCGAGGGGCCGACCGAGGGCCCGACGGAAGCGCCGACGGAGGCTCCGACCGAGGCACCCACGGAAGCGCCGACCGCTGCGCCGGAGACGGCAGAATAAGGAGGAATATCCCATGTTTACACCCAAGGAGTTGGCGCTGCGCGCCGCAAAGGCACTCGACGACCGCAAGGGCCTGAAGATCCGCCTGCTGCAGGTTACGGACGTCACGTCCATTGCTGACTATTTTCTGATTTGTACCGGCACGTCCAACACGCATGTCAAGACGCTGTGCGACAGCGTGGAGGCGGCCGTCGCCGATGAGCTGGGCGAGCCGTTGCTGCACCGGGAGGGCCACCGCGGCGGAACGTGGGTCCTGCTGGACTTCGGCTGCCTCGTCGTGCATGTCTTCACGGAGGAGACGCGCGCCTTCTATGATCTCGAACGCCTGTGGAACGACGCAACGCCGGTTCCCATTGATTTTGCAGAATAAAGAGGGAGAAACATGAAGTACGATTTTACCGCCATCGAGGCCAAATGGCATAAGATCTGGGATGAAAAGCAGCTCTATGCCGCCAGGACCGGCAGCGACGCGAAGAAATTCTATGCGCTGGCCGAATTCCCGTACCCGTCCGGTGCCGGTCTGCACGTCGGCCATGCCCGCCCCTATACGGCCATGGACGTCATCGCGCGCAAGCACCGCATGCAGGGCGAGAACGTGCTGTTCCCCATGGGCTATGACGCCTTCGGCCTGCCGACGGAGAACTATGCCATCAAGAACCACATCCATCCTGCCGTCGTGACGAAGAACAACATCGCCACGTTCCGCGGCCAGCTGCAGGCGCTCGGCTACAGCTTCGACTGGGACCGCGAGATCAACACGACGGATCCAAAGTATTTCAAGTGGACGCAGTGGATCTTCCTGCAGCTCTACAAGAACGGCCTTGCCTACAAGGCCAAGATGCCCGTGAACTGGTGCACGTCCTGCAAGTGCGTGCTGGCAAACGAGGAAGTCGTAGAGAACGTCTGTGAGCGCTGCGGCAGCCCGGTCGTCCGCAAGGAAAAGAGTCAGTGGATGCTGCGCATCACGCGCTATGCCCAGCGTCTGCTCGACGATCTGGATGACGTCGACTTCATCGAGCGCGTCAAAATTCAGCAGCGTAACTGGATCGGACGTTCCACCGGCGCCGAAGTCCGCTTCGGCTCGACGTTCGGCGATGAGATCACCGTGTTCACCACCCGCCCGGACACGCTGTTCGGCGCGACGTACATGGTCCTTTCGCCGGAGCATCCGCTGCTCGAGCGCTGGATGGACCGTCTGACGAATGCCGACGAGGTCAAGGCCTATCAGGAGGCAGCCGCCGCGAAGTCCGACTTTGAGCGCACGGAGCTCACGAAGGAGAAGACCGGTGTGCAGCTCGGCGGCGTGAAGGGCATCAACCCCGTGAACGGCAAGGAGATCCCCATCTTCATTTCGGACTATGTCCTCTCCACCTACGGAACCGGTGCGATCATGGCCGTCGCGGCCCATGACGACCGCGACTGGGAATTCGCGAAGAAGTTCGGCTGCGAGATCATCGAGGTCGTCAAGGGCGGCAACGTGCAGGAGGCGGCCTTTACGGACTGCGCCACCGGCGTGATGGTCAATTCCGGCTTCCTTGACGGCATGAGCGTCGCCGACGCCAAGAAGGCCATCACGGAATACCTGACGGAGAAGCACATCGGCGAGGCGAAGGTCAACTTCAAGCTCCGCGACTGGGTCTTCTCCCGCCAGCGTTACTGGGGCGAGCCGATCCCCATCGTCCACTGCCCGAAGTGCGGCACCGTCCCGCTCGATGAGAAGGACCTGCCGCTGGAGCTGCCGGATGTCGAGAGCTACGAGCCGACGGACGACGGTCAGTCTCCGCTTGCCGCCATCACGGACTGGGTCAACACGACCTGCCCCTGCTGCGGCGGCCCAGCCAAGCGTGAAACGGACACCATGCCCCAGTGGGCCGGTTCCTCGTGGTACTATCTGCGCTATATGGATCCGCACAACGACGAGGCCCTTGCCTCGCCCGAGGCCCTGCGCTACTGGAGCCCGGTCGACTGGTACAACGGCGGCATGGAGCACACGACGCTCCATCTGCTCTACAGCCGCTTCTGGCACAAGTTCCTCTATGATATCGGCGTCGTGCCGACGAAGGAGCCCTATGCCAAGCGTACGAGCCACGGCATGATCCTCGGCGAGGGCGGCATCAAGATGTCGAAGTCCCGCGGCAATGTCATCAACCCCACGGATGTCATCGCCGAATACGGTGCGGACACCATGCGCACCTATATCATCTTCATCGGCGATTTCGAGAAGGCCGCCTCCTGGTCGACGAACGCCGTGAAGGGCTGCAAGCGCTTTCTCGACAAGGTATGGAATCTGGCCGAGACCGTCACCGATCACGAGACGGCATACTCTGCCAAGAACGAGTCCATCCTGCACAAGACGATCCGCAAGGTCACGTCGGACATCGATGCGCTCAAGGGCAACACCGCGCTGGCCGCGCTCATGACGCTGACGTCTACGCTGACGGACAACGGCTGCAACGCTGCCGAGCTCAAAACGCTCCTGCAGCTGCTCAGCCCGTTTGCGCCGCACATCTGCGACGAGATCTGGCAGCAGCACGGCTTTGAGGGAATCTGCTCCGTCTCGGCCTGGCCGGCGTATGACGAGTCGAAGTGCCGCGATGCGGAGATCGACATGGCCGTTCAGGTCAACGGCAAGCTGCGCGGCACGATCCATGTTGCAGCCGACCTTGACGACGAGACCGTCGTTCAGACGGCGCTGGCCGACGAAAAGATCGCCCGCTTCCTCGAGAAGACCGGCGGCGCGCTGCGCAAGAGCATCGTTGTCAAAAACAAGCTGGTCAACCTCATCGTAAAGTGATGGAATCCGGCCGCTCGGCTTGAAATCGGCAAAAGTTTGAAAAAAATTGTAGAGATCGCTTGACTTTTGACTTGCGATTGACTATAATAATTGATGCCGTTATATCGGCCCTGAAAGCATCCCGGATTGAGCCGGATGCACCGGAGGGAGGGAAATCAATGTCTGAAATTCGCGTGAAGGAGAACGAGTCTCTGGAGAGCGCGCTGAAGCGTTTCAAGCGCAGCTGCCAGAAGGATGGCGTTATCGCTGAGGTCAAGAAGCGTGAGCATTACGTCAGCCCGAGCCTCAAGCGGAAGCAGAAGTCCGAAGCTGCTCGTAAGAACAAGCGTCGCGGCTATTGATTCCCGTTTTCTTGCATAGCCAGAGCCGCTGCTGATGCAGCGGCTCTTGTTTTTTGTCCCGCCTCCCGCACTTTTGCGGCCCGCCGTCATAACATGGAATGAGCCGAGTGCTCAGAATCCAAACGGGAGGTTCCTGACTATGAATTGCAATTCCAATTGCTTCGGCGGCAACTGCTGGTGGATCATCATCCTGCTCCTGCTGTTCTGCTGCTGCGGAAATAACGGCGGCTGCGCCAACGCGGCCAACAACAACTGCGGCTGCGGCGGCTGCGGCTGCTGACGCATCGATCCGGCGGGGGAGAAGGCTTGCCTTCTCCTCCGCTATTTTTTTGTATCGGTACTGGCCTTCTGCCGCTTCCTGTGATATAATGCAGAAAAGTACTTCCCGGAAGGAGCGTGTTTTATGGAGGATCGACCCGTACAGGAGGGCTATCACCGCCCCGAACGAAAGAAAAAGCGCGCGGGCCTGCCTGCCTTTTTCCTGGCTGTCATCGTGCTGGCGCTGCTGGCAGCCGTCGTGCTGCGCATCTGGCTCGGCTACCGCAGCGGCTCGCTTGCCGCCGGAGATATCACCGTGCTGCGCCGCGGCCTGCCGTTCGGCGTGGGAGCCGCCGGACTGGCTGCCGTGCTTGCCGTCGCCGGTCTGCTGCGGAAAAAGCGCCGCCGCGGCTTTGCCGCCTGGGGCCTTGCTCTGGCGCTCGTTGCGCTCGTGCTGACAGGCGGACTGCTGTATGCCGACCATTATCTGACCGGCAAAATGACGACGGACGATGATTTCGATTCGCTTTCCGCCAGTGACCTGCACCAGACGGCGACGGAGGCTGACGGCCGCCTGGAACGCGAGGAGCGTTTTTCTGAGGCGCTGTCCGGTCTGGAGGAGCAGTTGGCTGATCTGCCGTCCTTCACGGAGGTCGATCGCTACCTGCTGTCCAATAATGATATCCCGGCCGAGGCGCTGGCCAAGCTCGACACGGGCAAGGCCCCGCGCAGCAGCTATCTCAGCAGCGATGCAAGCAAAATTCAGGTGTTCGTGCTGTTCGGCCTCGACGGCGTCGATTCGTCCGACAGCGTCATGCTCGTTGCGCTCGACCGCGTGCATCAGAAGATCAAGCTTATCTCGCTTGCGCGCGATTCCTATGTTTTTATCCCGGAATTCGCCTCATTTTCCAAGCTGGCCTATTCCTACACCTGGGGCGGCGCGGCGATGGCCGTAAAAAATCTGAACTATAACTATTACTTGAACGTGTCGGATTATATTGCCGTGGATTTTGAACAGCTTGCGGAGATCATCGACCGGATCGGCGGTGTGACAGTCAACATCGACGAGGATGAGGCGCGCTATCTTTCCAATTATCCGAACGTCCGTGTCGGCGACTGCCTGCTCGACGGGAAAACGGCAGTTTCCTATGCCCGCATCCGCAAGAGCAGCGCCACGGACAGCGACCGCAAGCGCACCGGCCGCCAGCGTGAGGTCATTCTCTCGATCCTCAACACGCTGCAGACCATGCCGCTGTCGCAGTATCCGGGCTTTGTGCGCGACTGCCTCGGTATGTGCGCAACATCGTTCGAGGCTGAGACGCTTCTGACCATGGCCGCTGAGACGCTGGGGCAGAATTACACGGTCGAGCAGTATTTCTTCCCGGAGGGGCAGGTGGACTGGTGGGCCGGGCTCATCAAGGAGTATTTCTACTACGTCTATGACCTGCGCCGTGCAAGTGACCGCATTTACCGCATCATTTACGAGGAGCTGTATATCTCGGGCTACGATGATTGAGTGCAAAGCATGAGGCTAAGCCTGCAGCAGCACATGCGAAAATCCGCATATTTGCCCAATCACTACAGCAGCGGCATGGCCGGTTCGGCCATGCCGCTGCTGGTATTTTCTGTTATCCGTTCTGCTGCTCCTTGGCGGCCAGCAGCGCCTTGGCGAGCTGGTCCGGGCAGGACGTGGGCTTCGAGCCGCAGCGGATGCCCTGCAGGCGGGAGATTAACTCATCGACCTCCATGCCCTCGGCCAGCCGGGCGACGCCCTGCGTGTTGCCGCTGCAGCCGCCGATAAAGCGAACATTCGAGACCTTATTGCCGTCCAGCTCCAACAGGATCTGGCGCGAGCAGACGCCGTGCGGCGTATAAGTAAATTCCATGGTGATTGCTCCTTTGCTTCATTTTAGACTAGTATAACATTTTTTCGTGTTTTTTCAAGCACTTTGAATGATTTGCCTCCCGTTCCACCATACTAAGGAGCAGAAAAAACAGGGAGGAACGGCATGGACGAAACACAGAGCAGGCCGCAGGAGCGGCTGGAGGAGCTTGGCGCGGGGCTGACGCAGACGAAGCGCGGCAATATCTATACCCTGACGATCATCGGGCAGATCGAGGGCCATCAGGCACAGCCCGAGACGATCAAAACAACAAAATACGAGCATGTGCTGCCGCTGCTGGCCACGATTGAGGAGAGCGAGGACATCGACGGCCTGCTGCTCCTGCTCAACACCGTGGGCGGCGACATCGAGGCGGGACTTGCCATTGCGGAGCTGATCGCCGGGATGCGAAAGCCGTCCGTGTCGCTCGTGCTGGGCGGCGGGCACTCCATCGGCATCCCGCTGGCCGTTTCGGCCAAGAAGAGCATGATCGTCCCGACGGCCAGCATGATGATCCACCCTGTGCGCATGAGCGGCGTCGTTGTCGGCGCACCGGCGACCTATCACTATTTTCAGCGCATTCAGGAGCAGATCACGGATTTTGTCACGGCGAATTCCCGCATCACGCGCGAGCAGTTCTCGGACTATATGATGGCGACCGGGCAGATCGCCACGGACGTCGGTACGATCGTCTATGGGCGCGAGGCCGTGGAAAGCGGCCTCATTGACCGTCTGGGCGGCCTGCACGACGCCCTGGAGTGCCTGCACCGGATGATCTCCCGAAAACAGGGAAACAAGGGATAGCAATTTTAACATTCCTGTGCTATAATAATCTTCAAAGCAAAATTACAGGAGATTCTTGGTTTGAAGATTTGGGAAGCATTGATCTATGGCCTTGTCGCGGGGCTGACCGGCCTGCTGCCGGTCTCGTTCAGCGGGCATGCGGCCGTGCTGCAGGACGCATTCGCGCTCTCGCCGCTCACGCAGGGCGGGGGACTGTACGTCCGGGCGGCCATCACGCTCGGGCTCAGCGCTGCGCTCGTGCTGGCTTTCCCCGGAGAGCTGCAGCTGACCTGCGGGGAGCTTGCGCGCCGCCCGCAGCGCGGAAAACGCGCCCGGCAGCCGTCTCCACGCCGCCGCGCCGTCCTGATGGGCCTGCTTGCTCTCCCGATCGGTCTGCTGAGCCTGATCTGGTGCGCAGCGGCAGAGCGCATCACGCGCCTGTCGCTCATCGCCGCGTTCTTCTGCCTGAACGGCCTTATCCTGTTTGCTGCGGGACGGCCCGGCGGACAGAAGGATGCCCGCGCGCTCATGCTCCCGGATGCGCTGCTGGCAGGCGCGACTCGTCTGGCCGCCGTGCTGCCCGGCCTGTCGCCGCTCGGCCTGACGCTGGCTGTCTGCCGTCTGCGAGACCTGCGGACGGATTTTGCCCTGCGCTTTACGGCGATGCTGACGCTCGGCTTTTCGCTGTGTGAATTCGTCTACCGCCTGCTGCGTGCAGTCATTGTGGGGACGTTTTCCGCGTCGCTGTGGCTGCCGATGCTCGTCGCGCTCGTCGCCTCGACCGTGGCCGGATATTTTGCCCTGCAGTATCTCAAATATCTGCTGCACCGGGAAAAGCTGCGTGTTTTTTCCTATTATTGTTGGGATGCAGCCGTTATCGCGCTGATCCTGGCGCTTATCAATGCCTGAACGGAGGGGAATCATGGCAAGGAAATCGCAACCCGTTAAAAAGCCGACTGCAAAGCAGACCGCTGCGCAGAAGCGCCAGACGCAGAACCGCCGCGAGATCTGGGCACTCGTCTGCATTTTTTTGGCGATCTTCTCCATTATCTGCTGCTTCAACACGACTGCCTTTCTGATCAGGCCGTTCGCGTCGCTCATCGCGGGCCTGTTCGGGCAGGCGGGACGCTACATACTGCCGCTGGCCCTCATCGCCACGGTCGTCATCCTGTTTACGAGCCGCGGCAAGCCGGTGCGCCTGCGCATCGTCAGCGTGTTCACGCTCATTCTGACCGTCTCGGCAGTATACCATCTCATTCAGGGCGAGGCCCTTGTGTGGGAGTGGAAGGTCGTGCCCGCACTGTTCAAGGGCGGCATTTCCGGAACGACGGGCGGCCTGCTGGGCGGTCTGCTGGCCATGCTGCTGAAGACGGGAATCACCGTCGTCGGCGCGTATATCGTCCTGATCCTTGTGATGCTCGTGCAGATCATCACCATCATGAATATGACGGTCAACAGCATCATCACGGCCATCAAGAACCGCCCGCGTCTGCAGAAGCCCGACGAGGAGCCGGAGCCCGAGCAGGATACGGCCGAACGCATCGTCAACCATGTGGCCAACCGCCATATCGCCCGCGTGGAAAAGCGCCGTGCGGCGGAATTTGACCTGCCCGTGGACGATCCCCCGCTGGAAAAGGCGGAAAAGCGGAAGAAAAAGTCCCGCGTTCCCTCGCCGGATGAATATTTGGAAAAGCAGCAGGAGGAACGCCCGGCTGCGAGACCGGTCTCTGTGACCTGTGACGATGTCCCGGAGGAGCCGCTTCACGCGGCAGAGCATCCCGTGACGGTCGTACCGGAGGCTGCTCTCCCGGAGGAGCCTGCTCCCGAGCCTGCTTTTGAGCCGGTCCCGGTACAGGAGCTTCCGGAGGAGCCGGAGGACCGGCCGGAGCCAGCCGCGGAGCAGGAGCCTGCCGCGCCGTGGGACGAAGCGCCCGCGCCGCAGCACGACGAGCCGGCGGTCCGTCCTGCGCCTGCAAAGCAGGAGGACGCAGAGGAACTTGTCATCCCGCAGCCGGAGCAGTCCGGGCAGGCCGAGTATGTTTTCCCGCCGGTCTCCCTGCTGACGCCGCGCCGTGAGGGCAGCGTGGACGCCACGTCCGAGATGCGCGAGAATTCCCAGCGCCTTGCCGACACGCTCAAGAGCTTCGGCATCGAGCCGCACATCGTCGACGTCATCCGCGGCCCGTCCGTCACGCGCTACGAGCTGGAGCTGGACCGCGGCGTAAAGCTCTCGAAGATCACGAATCTGGCCGACGACATCGCGCTGGCGCTTGGCGCAGCCGGTGTGCGCATTTCGGCCATTCCCGATAAGGTCTCCGTCGTCGGCATTGAGGTGCCGAACAAGATCGTCAACACCGTCTACGCCCGCGAGGTCATCGATTCTCCGGCCTTCCGCAGCAGCAAGTCCAAAATCTCGTTCGCCGTCGGCAAGGATATCAGCGGCAACTGCATCGTCGGCGACATCGCCAAGCTGCCGCACATGCTCATCGCCGGTACGACCGGCTCCGGCAAGTCCGTGTGCATGAACACGCTCATCGTCTCGCTGCTGTATAAGGCCAAGCCGGATGAGGTGCGCCTCATCATGGTCGACCCGAAAATGGTCGAGCTCGGCGTGTATAACGGCATTCCGCAGCTGCTCATCCCGGTCGTCACCGATCCGAAGAAGGCCGCAGGCGCCCTGCAGTGGACCGTAACGGAAATGATGCGCCGCTACCGCCTGATGTCCGAGGAGGGCGTGCGCGACCTCGACTCCTATAACAAGGCAATCGCAGGCGACCCGGAGCGGCAGAAGCTGCCGCAGATCGTCGTTGTGATCGACGAGCTGGCCGACCTCATGCTCGTGGCCGCCAAGGAGGTCGAGGAGTCGATCTGCCGTATCGCGCAGATGGGCCGCGCCTCCGGCATCCACCTCGTCATTGCCACCCAGCGTCCGTCCGCGGACGTCATCACCGGTCTGATGAAGGCCAATATCCCGTCGCGCATTGCCTTTGCGGTCTCGTCCGCCATGGAATCGCGCATCATTCTCGACACGCCGGGCGCGGAAAAGCTCGTCGGCAAGGGCGATATGCTCTTTGCGCCGCTTGGGCAGGGAAAGCCGAAGCGCGTGCAGGGCTGCTTCATCTCGGATGAAGAGGTGCAGGCCGTCGTGAATGCGGTCAAGGCCCAGTCGCAGAGCGACTACTCCGCCGAGGTCATGGAGCAGATCGAACGACGCGCCGAGCAGAGCGGCAAGCCCGACAGCGGCGCAGCCGCGCAGGACACCGGTGAGGGAGATGAGCTGCTCCCAGCGGCGGTCGACGTTATTCTGGAGACGGGGCAGGCCTCCGTTTCGTTCCTGCAGCGCAGGCTGAAGCTCGGCTATGCCCGTGCGGCCCGCATCGTGGACGAGATGGAGGAACGCGGCATCATCGGCCCGTATGAGGGCGCAAAGCCGCGCCAGCTCCTCATCACCCGCGAGCAGTGGGAGCAGATGCAGAACGGCACTTATGCCCCGCCCGCGCCGCCCGTCGAGGACGAGCTTCCCTGATCTGCTTGTATGCCGGGCTGCGGCAAGGCGCGCCCCGGCTGCAAAATAAATGTTTGCGTTGCATCCGGGTCGTCCGGAGCGACAGCAGGAGGTATTCCCTTGAATCATCAGAAAATCAACCGTATGGTCGGCATTGCCGTCCTGGCCGCGCTCGTCGTGGTGCTGCAGCTTCTCAGCAGTGTCATCAAGATCGGCACGGTCTCTATCACGCTGACGCTGATCCCCATCGTGGTCGGCGCAGCCTTCTACGGCCCGGGAGCGGGCGCGATCCTCGGCACGGTGTTCGGCCTTGTTGTCTACATCAACTCCGCTACCGGTGCGGATATGGGCGGAAACCTGGTCTTTCTGGCCAATCCGTTCCTCTGCGCCGTCGTCTGCATCGGCAAGGGCACGCTGTCCGGCTGGTGCGCCGGCCTTGTCTACCGGCTCGTCGCCCGGAAGGATGCCGCGCTCGGCCGCAATGCCGTCGCCGTTCTGCTGGCTGCCATCACCGCGCCGGTCGTGAACACGGGTGTGTTCCTGCTCGGCATGGTGCTGTTCTTCCAGGAGACGCTCCGTGCATGGGCCGCAGGCTCCGCGCTGCTGACGTATGCGCTCTTCACCCTGGCGGGTGTGAACTTCCTCGTCGAGCTCGGCCTCAATCTTGTGCTCAGCCCGGCCGTTTCGACGCTCATCCGCGCCATCCGCAAGACGCACAATTAAGTTAGAAACCTCTGAATAAATCGGCTTCGGTGGATGCCGGATCTTTTTCGCTGATCCATCTGTTCGGGAAACTTGAAATACACAAAGTATTCCTGCGTTTCCCAAACATCGGCTTAGCAAAAAATCTCTCACCATCCACTCTTGCAGATTTCATTCAGATGTTTCTCAGCTCCGATCATCGGTTCTTCCTTGCACGAACCTTGCCGCCCCGGTTTTCCGGGGCGGCTTATTTTTTGTCCTACCATCTGCACCGGACGCATAGAGTAAGGGCAGGAGGGGACGAGCATGACGGAAGAAGTGAGACAGGCCCTGCGCATCTGCCCACCCGGGCTGCGGCAGGCCATTGACCGGCTGCCGGATGCCGGGGCCATGGAGGAGCTGCGCCTGCGCTGCGAGCAGCCGCCTGCCTGCCGGATCGCGGGAAAGGAGCACGCGCTGCCGCTTGCTCCGGTCACGCCGGAGCTGCTGCGCGGCATTCTGGAGCAGGCAACGCAGCGCTCGGCCTATGCCATGCAGGAAATGACCCGCTGCGGCTTTGTCACGCTGCCGGGCGGACACCGCCTCGGCATCTGCGGAACGGCCGTCGTGCAGAACGGCACGATCACGGCCCTGCGCGAGCCGTCTTCCCTGAACCTGCGCATCGCCCGCCAGCCGGACGGCATTGCCGACCGCCTGCGTGATGCGCTCTGGGCGCGGCCACAGTCCGTGCTCCTGTGCGGCGCGCCGGGCAGCGGCAAGACGACGCTGCTGCGCGACCTCATCCGGCAGCTCTCCGACCGGTTCGGCTGGCGCATCTGCGTTGTGGACGAGCGGCTGGAGCTGGCGGCCTGTGCCTCCGGCGTGCCGCAATCCCGCCTTGGCGCGCACACGGACGTGCTGTCCGGTGCACCGAAGGCGGCGGGCATCGAGCTGCTGCTGCGCACGATGAATCCGGAGTGGATCGCCGTGGACGAGATCACGGCCGAGGCGGACATCGCCGCGATCCGGCGCGCGTCCTACTGCGGCGTGCGCTTTCTTGCCACGGCGCATGCGGCCGACCGGCGCGAGCTGGAGAGCCGCCCGCTGTACCGCGCGCTGCTGCAGGACGGCTTTTTCCGCATGGCGGCCTTTCTGCTGCCGGATCGTTCCGTGCGCATCGAAAGGGGGCTGGACCATGCTTAGAGTGCTCGGGGGCGCGCTGGTGCTGCTGGCAAGCGGCAGCTTCGGCATCACGGCCGGGGTGCGGTATTACCGCGCGGCGCGCCATCTGCAGGCCTTCTGCCGCGCCATAGAGCTGCTGCGCTGCGAGATCAATTATTCCCTGCAGCCGCTGCCGGAGGTCTGCGCCCTCGTGGCGGACAGGCTGACGGGGCCGCCCGCCGCGTTTTTTCGCTGCTTTGCCGCGCAGCTCCGCGAGCCCGTCAGCCGGGACCGGGCCGCAGCCGCAGCCCTGGAGGCCGCGCGGGGCCTGCAGCTGCCGCAGGATGCGGTCATGGCGGTGCTGGAGCTGTGCAGCGCCCTCGGGCGCTATGATCTCGACGGGGAGAACCGTATGCTGGACCTGACGGCAAAGCGCCTGCAGGCGGCGCTGGCCCGCTGTGAGGCCGAAAAGCGCCCGCGTGCGAAGTGCTATGCCGCGCTGGGCCTCTGCACGGGGCTGGCGCTCCTGATCCTGGCGGTGTAGCCTATGGATGTGCAGCTGATATTCAAGATCGCCGCGGTCGGCATCATCGTGACCATTCTGAATCAGGTCCTCGTGCGCTCGGGGCGCGAGGAGCAGGCGACCATGACGACGCTGGCCGGGCTCGTCGTGGTGCTGATGATCGTGGCGCAGAAGATCGCGCAGCTGTTCGACCTCGTGCAGTCGCTGTTCCGGTTTTAGATGGACACGCTGCTGCAGGTGGCCGGGCTCGGACTGATCGCCGTGCTGCTCGGGCTGGTCCTGAAAAAGGGGAACGGCGTACTGGCGCTCCTGCTGACGCTGGCCGCCTGCGCCGCCATGACTGTGAGCATCGTGCGTCTGGCAGAGCCGGTCGTATCGTTTCTGTCGGAGCTTCGCCAGCTGGCAGGACTGGAGCCTGCACTGCTGCAGCCGCTGCTGCGCACGGTCGGCATCGGCCTTCTGACACAGCTGACGGCCTCGGTCTGCGCCGATGCGGGTGAGAGCACTGTGGCGCGGCTCATTGAGCTGTGCGGGAGCGTGCTCGGCATTTACACGGCCCTGCCGCTGCTGGAGGCCGTGCTGTCGCTGCTGCGGACTATGCTGGAGGGATGATGTGAAAAAAATCGCCGTTTTTCTGGCCGTTCTGCTCCTGCTGGCGGCTCCCGTACTGGCAGCGGAGCCGACGGAGGCGCTGAGCGACGTGCTTGGCGCGGACGAGCTGACGCAGAGCCTCCCGGACGATGCTGCAGAGGTACTGGACGGGTTTTCGCCGGACGGTACGCCGGACTTCCGCAGCGGAGTACGGAGCATCCTGCGCGCGGCGGCCGGCGGGAGCGGCGGCGCGCTGCGCAGCGGCCTTCGCCTGTGCGCGGTGCTGCTGGCCATGGTTACGCTGTGCGCCGTCGTGCACATGAGTGCGCAGAAGGACCCTGTGAACGCCGTCTCGGCCGTCGGTGCGCTGGGCATCTGTGCGGCCTGCCTTGGCGGGATGCAGTCCATGATCTCGCTGGCCTCGGAGACGGTCACGCGTCTTTCGGACTACAGCGCCTGCCTGCTGCCGGTCATGGCGTCCGCCATGGCCATGAGCGGGGGGACGGTATCAGCCGGGACGCTTTACGCCGGAACGGCCCTGTTCTCCGGCCTGCTGTCGCGCCTGATCGCGCGGCTGCTCCTGCCGGGCGTGAGCGTCTATCTCATCGTTGCGGCGGCAGAGGCCGCGCTTGCGGACAGCCTGCTTTCCGAGCTGCGGGAATTCGTGGGGTGGCTGATCTCCAAGAGCCTGCGTGTCATGCTGTTCGTGTTCACGGGCTACCTGACCGTGACAGGCGTCATCTCCGGCAGCGCGGATGCCGCCGCCGTGCGCGCGACGAAGGCGGCCGTGTCCGGCATGGTGCCCGTGGTCGGGAGCATCCTGTCCGATGCGTCCGAAACGCTGCTGGCAAGCGCCTCGGCCCTGAAAAGCTCCATGGGCGTATTCGGTATGCTGGCAGTCCTCGCCATCTGCCTGACACCGTTTCTGAAGATCGGTGCGCAGTATCTGCTCCTGAAGGGGACGGCGGCCGTCAGCGGAACGATCGGCATGCCGCAGCAGGTGAAGCTCGTGAAGCACGCCGCGACGGCCATGGGCTATCTGCTCGCCATGACGGGGGCCTGCGCGCTCATGCTGCTTATCTCCGTCGTGTGCTTTCTGAAGGTGGTGGGATGATGGAGGCGATCCGGAACTATCTGACCGCCGTTGTGGCGGTGAGCATGATCGCCGTGCTGGCCTCCGCGCTGGCCCACGGCAGCCGGATGGAGCGCGTCGTGCGCTTTGCGGCGGGTCTTCTGGCCCTGCTCGTCTGCGTCACGCCGCTGCTGCGGCTCGATGCGCGGACGCTCACGGACGTGCTGGAGCAGGCCGAGCGTGCGCTCGACTATGATGCCTCCGGAACGGACCGGACGCGGCAGGACATGCTCCGCGACCTCATCCGGGAGAACACGGAGCGGACCATTGAAAAGCAGGCGGAGGCGCTGGGCATGCTCGTCCGGGCCGATGTCACGCTGACGGAGGAGGAATATCCGCAGCCGTGGTCCGCCACGCTGACGGGGACGCTCGACCCGGAGCAGGTCCGGGCGCTGTCGGAATTTCTGTCGCAATCGCTCGGCATCCCGACTGAACGGCAGACGTGGAAGACCTATGGGTGAGCAGGAGGAATGGCTTTGGGGAAGATCGATCCGAAAAAGCTCTGGCAGGGGCTGAAAAAATACCGCTATGCCGCGCTGGTTCTGCTGCTCGGTCTGGCGCTCCTGCTGCTGCCGGGCGGGAAAAAGACGACGCAGAAGTCCAACGCGGCTGCTTTGGCGGCGCAGACGGACTATGCGGCGGAGACGGAGCGGCGGCTGACGCAGATGCTGCAGCAGATCGCGGGCGCAGGGCAGGTCAGCGTGATGCTGACGCTGGAGACCGGGGAGCGCGTGGAATACCAGACAGACGTGCAGGCAAGCTCGGACGGGGCGCAGAGCTCCGAGTCCCGGAAAACCGTCATTTTGTCCGAGGGAAGCTCATATGATAAAGCGGCTGTAGCCGCGACGACCTATCCGCGTTTTCAGGGCGCGCTCATCGTCTGCGAGGGGGCGGACAGCGCTGCGGTGCGGCTTCGGCTGCTCGAAGCGGTCTCCGCTGTCACCGGACTGAGCACGGACCGGATCACCGTCGTGAAAATGAGATCATAATGGAGGAATGGCAATGAAAAAGACTTGGAAACGCAATCTGATCGCCGCCGGTGTGCTGCTTGTGGTATGCGCCGGGATCTATCTGAACTGGTATGCCGGGCACAGCGCCGCGGACCTGACGGAAACGCTTGACGCAGGCAAGATCCTCGACGACACGACGCTCGTCCTGCAGCAGGAGCAGGGCGACGCGCTGGCGACGCCGGTGCAGCAGACCGGGACGCAGGCGGAGTATTTCGCCCAGATGCGGCTCTCCCGCCAGACGGCGCGGGACGAGGCCGTCGAGCTGCTGCAGGAGACCATTGCCTATGCCGACGGCGATGCCGCCAGCAGCGCCAAGCTCGAGGGCATCATCTCGGACGCGCTGGCCGAATCCCAGATCGAGAGCCTCATCGTGGCCAAGGGCTATCAGGACTGCGTGGCCTATATCAGTGAGGATGGCATCTCCGTCGCCGTCGCCGCGCCGGAGGAGGGACTGACGCAGTCGGACGTCGCCCTGCTGTCGGATATCGTGCTTTCGCAGACGAGCTGCAAGCTTTCGGACATCCGTGTCATCGGCGTTGAGCCGGAAAAGGGGCAGTGAGGCCTGAGTGCCCGGCTTTCCGCATTTGACGATCCGATTTTCGCAACGCCGCTATTGTATTTTCCGTAAAATGTGATAAAATAGATAGGACAATCGCGAAGCATGCCCTGCGGCGGCTTCGGAGAAAGGGTGGTCAATACCATGGCAGAAAGCAAAAATTACATCGTTCAGCCCCAGGAGGGCGGGAACATTCTGATTTCGGAGGACGTCATCGCCTCCATCGCCTCGCTGGCCGTGCGCGAGGTCGAGGGTGTCTATGGCCTGAGCGCCACGCAGACGCTTGATCTAACGGCGATCCTCGGCAAGAAGAACCTGAGCAGCGGCATCCGCGTGACGCTGCAGGACAACGTCATTGACATTGCCTGCAATCTTGTTGTCCGGATGGGCCAGCCCGTGATGACCGTTGCCAAGAACGTGCAGGAGGGCATCGCCAACGCCGTGGAGTCCATGGCAGGCGTCCGCCCGGCTCACGTCAATGTCAACGTCTGCGGCGTTGCCGCGCCGAAGGCGGAGCAGGCCTGAGGCTATGCCGCTCTGCAGCCCCCCGCCGCAGAGCGGCAGTCCTTCACTTTCACTTTACATACCAAGGAGACATGACATGACACGCTCAAACGCCAGAGAGGTCGCCGTGCATCTCATTTATGAGATCGACTATACCGGCGAAGACCCTGCCCAGGCCATCGAGACCCGCATGGACCGCAGCTATTACAGCGGCCTTTCTGCGGAGAACGACGTCTATGCAGAGCGCCCCAGCAAAAAGCAGATGGACTATATCCGCACCTGCGTGACGGGTGTCTGCGAGCACGCAGAGGAGCTGGACGCCCTGATCGCCCAGTATGCCGTGCGCTGGAATCTGCACCGGATCTCCCGCCTGACGAAGGCGGCGATGCGGCTTGCCATTTATGAAATGCGCTATGTCGACGATGTGCCGAACGGCGTTGCCATCAACGAGTGCGTGGAGCTGACGCGGAAATATGAGGACGCGCAGGTCGTTTCCTTTGTGAACGGCATTCTCGGCTCCGTGGCGCGCGGCGCAAAGCCGAACACCGAGGCCCCTGCGGACCCGCAGCCGGAGGAAGCACAGCCGGAGGAGACTCCGTCCGAAGAGACGCAGCCCGCTCCGGAGGAGGCGCAGCAGCCATGAGGGTGCTCGCCTTCGACACCAGCAACTATACGACCTCGGTCGCGTCCTTCGACGGCACGGCCGGTCACAATATCTCGCGCCTGCTCGATGTGGAGCAGGGCGCGCTCGGACTGCGCCAGAGTGATGCGCTGTTCGCCCATGTAAAACGCCTGCCGGAGCTTGCCGACAGGCTGTTTTCGGATATCGGCACGGACGCAGGCTTTGAAGCTGTCGGTGTCAGCACGCGGCCGCGCGCCGTAGAGGGTTCGTACATGCCCTGCTTCCTCGCGGGCGAATCGCAGGCACGCGTGCTCGGTGCGGCGCTCGGCGTGCCCGTCCTGCCGTTTTCGCACCAGCAGGGGCACATCGCAGCCTCGCTGTGGGGCTCCGGCCATATGGAGCTGATGGACGAGCCGCATCTGGCCTGGCATCTTTCCGGCGGTACGACGGAGCTTCTGCGCGTCACGCCGGAGGGGAAGGGCAGCGTGCATGCCGAGAAGATCGGCGGCACGACGGACATCTCCGCCGGTCAGCTCATCGACCGGACCGGCAAGCTGCTTGGCCTGCCGTTTCCGTCCGGCAAGCACATCGACGCCCTGAGCCGTTCCGCGCAGGACCGGCAGGTCTTCCGCGTCAAGGTGCAGGGGACCACATTTTCCCTTTCCGGCGTGCAGAACAAGGTCGAGCAGTACCATGCGGCGGGAAATTCCCCGGAGGAGACGGCGGGCTATGCGCTGCGCTGCCTCATCGGCGCCATCGTCCGCGCGACGGAGAACGCGCTGCTGGAGTATCCCGACAGCAGCGTCGTGTTTGCAGGCGGTGTTGCATCGAACACGCTGCTGCGCAGCAGCTGCGCGGCACTTCCGGCCGTTTTCTGTCCGCCGCAGTTCGCCACGGACAACGCCCTCGGCGTTGCCGTTCTGACCTGGAGGGCGCTGCATGGCTGAGATCTTTGAGGTATCGCAGATCAACGAGTATCTGCGACAGCGCTTTGAAGCAGACGAATTTCTCGGCTCGCTGCTCATCCGCGGTGAGCTGAGCAACTATAAAATTTACCCCTCCGGCCATCACTATTTCACGCTGAAGGACAGCCAGAGCGCCATCCGCTGCGTCATGTTCAAGGGCAGCACCATGCGCCTGCGTTTCCGGCCGGAGACGGGTATGAAGGTCATTGCGGGTGGGCGCATTGCCGTGTTCCCGCGTGACGGAGCCTACCAGCTCTACTGCATGTCGCTCACGCCGGAGGGCGTCGGCGATCTGCATGTCGCCTTTGAGCAGCTCAAGCTGAAGCTGCAGGCTGAGGGCCTGTTCGCCCGCGAGCGCAAGCAGGCCCTGCCGCGCTTCCCGCACCGCATCGCCATCATCACGTCCTCCGCGGGCGCGGCTCTGCACGACATGCTGCGCATCCTGCGCAAGCGCTACCCGCTGACGGAGGTCAAGCTGCTCGGCGTCCGCGTGCAGGGGGCCGAGGCTCCGGCGGAGATCGCCGGGGCGATCCGCTACGCCAACCGCTGGGAGCTGGCCGACCTCATCATCACCGGACGCGGCGGCGGCTCCATGGAGGACCTTTGGGCCTTCAACGACGAACGCGTGGCCCGCGCCATTGCCGATTCGCATATTCCGGTCATTTCGGCCGTCGGTCATGAGCCGGATGTGACGATCTCGGACTTCGTGGCCGATCTGCGCGCGGCGACGCCGTCGAACGCGGCGGAGCTGGCCGTGCCGGACCAGACGGAGCTGCGCCAGCATCTGGCCGCCCAGCGCGCCATGCTGCTCACGCTGATGACGCGCCGCCTGAAGCAGGAACGCCAGCGTGTGGCCCAGCTGGCCGGAGCGCGCGCCCTGCGCGACCCGAAAAACTATATCGACGACCGCCGCATGCAGCTCGACTATACGCAGCGCCGCCTGATTGCCGCCTTGCAGCGGCTCGTGGCGCAGCAGCGCGAGCGCTTTGTCCGGCTGACGTCGAAACTCGACGCGATGAGCCCGCTGAAGGTCCTCTCGCGCGGCTATTCTATGACATTTGACGCGCAGGGCCATGTGGTACGGAGCGTCCGCACGCTGTCCTGCGGCGACCGGATCACCGTCCGGCTCGCGGACGGCCGCGCCTCTGCCGAGGTGCGGGAAATACAGGAGGATGCAACATGAGCACGGAATCGATCACATTTGAACAATCTCTGCAGCGGCTCGATGAGATCGTCCGCCGCATGGAAAAGGGCGACGTCCCGCTGGAGGAGGCCCTCTCGCTGTTTGAGGAGGGCACGCGGCTGGCAGGCTCCTGCAGCCGCCTGCTGGACGAAGCGGAGCTGAAGGTCGTTCAACTCACCAAGGGCGCAGACGGCGCCCCGCAGGAAACGGAGCTTGCCGATGCTGGAATTTGAAGCGCTGCTGCGCAGCTATGCCGACCGCGTGGAGGGCTATCTCCACTCCTGCTTTACGGATGCGGACGAGCCGCAGCAGGTCCTGTTTGACGCCATGCGCTACAGCCTGCTTGCCGGGGGAAAGCGCCTTCGCCCTGTGCTGGCGCAGGCCTTCTGCGAGCTGTGCGGCGGCAGCGCCATGGACGCCCTGCCGTTTGCTGCCGCCGTGGAGATGGTGCATACCTACAGCCTCATCCACGACGATCTGCCGTGCATGGACAATGACGATTACCGCCGCGGCCGCCTGACGAACCACAAGGTCTACGGCGAGGCGACGGCCGTTCTGGCGGGCGACGCCCTGCTGACGGCCGCATTCGGCCATCTTGCCGCAGCCCCGCTGCCCGCGTCCCGCGTCGTCAAGGCCACGCGGGTGCTCTCGCTGTGCGCGGGCGAGCTCGGTATGGTCGGCGGGCAGGTGCTGGACATGGAGGCCGAGCACCGTGTCTGCACGGAGGAGGAGGTCCTCGCCATCCAGTCGCGCAAAACGGGCGCGCTCATCTCGGCTGCCTGCCAGCTCGGCGTCATCGCAGCCGGCGGCAGCCCGGCCCAGCAACAGGCAGCGGCGGATTACGCTGCAAGTCTCGGGCTGGCCTTCCAGATCGAGGATGATATTCTGGATGTCGTCGGCGATGCCGCAAAGCTCGGCAAGGCGACCGGCATGGACCAGAACAAAAATACATTCGTCCGGCTGCACGGCGTGGAAGCCTGCCGTGCCCGCATCACGGAAGAAACGCAGCGCGCGGTCGCTGCGCTCGCGCCGTTCGGTCAGGCGGAGTTCCTGACGGAGCTGGCGCAGCGCCTGACGAGCCGCGACCACTGAGGAGGAGATCATGAAAGCATTGCTTCACAGCCTTCTGGAGGCCGCTACCCTTGGCAGACCGGTCGTCCTCTGCACCGTCGTGCATTCCGGCGGCTCCGCACCGCGCAGCGCAGGCGCGCATATGGCCGTGTTCGCCGACGGCAGCACCCGCGGCACCGTCGGCGGCGGCCGCCTGGAGCTGCTCGCCGCAAAGGAGGGCCTGTCGCTTCTGCAGCGGCAGACCTCGGCCCTGCGGGCCTATGACCTCTCGGAGCGCGAGGGCGGCATCGGCATGGCCTGCGGCGGCAATGTCATCGTGTCGTATCTCTATCTTGGCCCGGAGCAGGCGGACTTCGTGCGCGCCATGGCGGCTGCGTTCGACGCCACGGCGCCCTGCTGGCTGAAGCTCGTCATTGCCGAAGACGGCAGAACGGACGTTTCGCTTTCGAACGGGGCGGACCGTTCCCTGTGCGCGGCCCAGCCGGTCTGGATGCCGGGAACGCCTGCTGTTTATACCGAGCCGCTCACGCAGCCGGGGCGCGTCTATCTCTTCGGCGCGGGGCATGTCGGGCAGGCGCTCGTGCCGGTGCTGGAATATGTCGGCTTTGCCGTGACGGTCTATGACCCGCGGCAGGAGCTGGCCGAGAGATTCTCCGATGTGATCTGCGCGCCGTATGCCGAGCTGGAGGACCATATCACGTTTACGCCGTATGACAGCGTCGTCGTCATGACGCCGGGCCACATGGCGGACTTTGAGGTTCTGCACCGCATCCTGCGCCATCCGCTGTCCTACATCGGCTGCATCGGCAGCCGGAACAAGGCGGCCAAGACGCGCGACCTGCTGCGGCAGGAGGGCTTCTCCGAAGAGGCCATTGCGTCTGTCCATCTGCCCATCGGCCTGCCGATCCTGGCGCAGACCCCGGCGGAGATCGCCATCAGCATTGCGGGCGAAATGATCCGCTGCCGCGCCGAGGCGGCGCAGAAACGCTAAAAAACGGAGCGCCTTCCAGCCGGAAAGCGCTCCGATATTTTTCTGCCTTACAGTGTTTTGATGGCGTCGATCAGCGCGTCGACATCCTCCTGCGTTGTGGACCAGCTCGTGGCGAAGCGGGCAACGCTGTGCTCCTCGTCGACCTTGCCCCAGGTGTGGAAGGCAATCTTCTGCTGCAGGGCACGGACGGCCTTGTTCTCCATGATGAGGAACTGCAGGTTCGTCGGCGAATGGAGATAGAACTGCAGGCCACGCGCATCGAAGGCATCGCGGATCTGCATGGCCATGTTGATGGCGTGCTTGCTGATGCGGAAATACAGGTCGTCCGTAAACAGCGTGTCGAACTGCAGGCCGAGCAGGCGGCCCTTGGCCAGCAGCGCGCCGTGCTGTTTGGCAATGGTGGAGAAATATCGCGGCATGTTGTGCTTTGTAAAGACTGCGGCCTCGCCGAACAGCGCGCCGACCTTCGTGCCGCCGATGTAGAACACGTCGCACAGCTGGGCCAGCTCCGGCAGGGTAATGTCGCACTTCGGGCTCATCAGACCGTAGCCGAGGCGTGCGCCGTCGATGTAGAGTGGGATATTGTACCAGCGGCAGACGCTGGCCAGCTCGACGAGCTCACGCTTGGTGTAGAGCGTGCCGAACTCCGTCGGGTAGGAGATGTAGACCATGCCGGGATAGACAAAATGCTGGTGACTCGCATCCTGCCAGTAGTCCTTCATATACATCCAGACATCCTCGGCGCGGAGCTTGCCGTCGTAGACGGGAAGGGCGATGACCTTGTGGCCCGTGAATTCGATGGCGCCGGCCTCGTGGTCGCTGATGTGGCCGGTCTGCGCGGCGATCACGCCGCCGTAGGACGGCAGCATGGAGTCGATGACGACGGCGTTCGTCTGCGTGCCGCCGACCATGAAGAAAATGTCGGCGCCGGGACAGTCACAGGCCGCGCGGATCTTTTCCTTTGCGCTCTCGCAGTATTTGTCGCTGCCGTAGCCGGGGAGCTGCTCCAGATTCGTCTCGTTCAGACGGCGCAGGATCTCTACCCGCGCGCCCGCAGTATAATCGCTCTCAAAAGAATGCATAGCTGTCACTCCTGCGGCAATCAGCCTGTCATTACAGCGCGGGCATTCTTTGCCCGTTTGTCCGCTGTGCAACTACAAGTTTAGCACGGCAGAGCGGCCTTGTCAAGCGCTGTTTCGCCTTTCCGCGGGCCGATCCGCCGTATATCACGCCCGGCCGGCTGCGCAGGATCGGCCCGGCGGAACAGGAACGGATGGAACTATTTCGGCGGGCTGAATATTCATTATTTTGAAATATTTCCGATATTTTCGCTTGCTAATGAGGAAAACATTGGAAAAACCATTGTACCGGTAGAAAATCGCGGGATATTTTTTGGAAAAACCGACAAAGGATACTTGTATATTTCCCGTCGTTATGGTATGATGTTATTGGTGGCGCAGTATCCTAGTCAAAGCGCGCCGGTTTCGAAGAAGGGCCTAAAAATCCTTTTAAGGGCATATCGATGAAGTCCCTGGTGCTTGCTTTTTTCGCCCAGATCAGGGTGGGTGCTGGGGGTTAAGGTCTCCGGGCGAGGTGTAACGGCATATACCGACCGACCCGGTTTCCGTGGAGACCTGCTCTTGTGCGACAGCCGTTCCGTATCTGCGGGTACCCGGACTGCGTACGAAGCAGGATTGAACCTGCATTGCGGTGCACAGAATCGTGTGCTGTGTGTAGCGTAGCCTGCCTTGCGTGGGTATGTGGGAATAGGGGAGCGACGCGTCAGCCGCCGTGGCCGCGGCGATTGGCGATATTGCCCCTTGAAACCATGCCTGCAAAAGAGGATAGAGCCGGTGCGTAATGCTGTGGAAAACACCTAGGCTGACTGTTCATTCAGGGCATGCAGAGGATTACAGTGCGGACTAAGTGGCAATCGGGTACCGGAAGCGGCAACGCTCCGGCTTTGGCTTTAAATGGAAACAGCCGTCCGGCGACGGGCGGCAGCGACTGGGGAAATCCAACCCGACCTAAGCCGCAGGCTTTACTCTGTCTGCTGCCACCATTCTTTAGAAATTCTTGGCTTGTGGGCCCGGCCCACAGACTTCAGTGTTTCCGGAGGAGATATTTTTGAGCGCAAACCATACGGAGCCTCCCTCAAAAGGGAAGCGGAAAAAGAAAAACAGTCATATTCGCTGGATCGTCACAGTCTTTTTTGTGGCAGTCGTAATTTCCTCGACGATCTCGTTCTTTTCCTCCACAGTGCTGGAGGGGGCAGGGCTTGTCGAGGCATTTCTTGTACTTTTGCTGATCGTGGCGCTAGGCATCGTGTTCGATATCATCGGCGTGGCTGTGATGTCGGCCGAGGAGAAGCCCTTCCATGCCATGGCGGCCAAAAAGGTCCCCGGCGCTGCCGAGGCTCTGCACCTGCTGCGCAATGCGGAAAAGGTCTCAAGCTTCTGCAATGACGTCGTGGGCGATATCTGCGGCGTCGTATCCGGCTCGGCTTCCGCCGTTGTGGCCGTGCGCGCTCTTACCATGCTCAATTCCGAAACGGTGGCACAGCTGATCATGTCCGCGCTGGTGTCCGGTGTAACAATCGCCGGCAAGGCCTGCGGCAAGAATATCGCCACCGGCAAGGCGACGCAGATCGTGCATACGACCTCCAAGCTGATCTACTACATCAAGTCACTCTTTACCGGCAAGCTCCCGAAGAAAAAGAAAAAGTGACAGTCTGAGGGTGTGTCATTTTTGACTTTATTAGATACCATCAATTCCCGCGAGGCGCTGTGCGCGCTGAATGACGCGCAGCTGCGCCAGCTTTGCGACGAGATTCGACAGTTTCTGGTGCTGAATGTCGCCCGGACGGGCGGTCATCTGGCCTCGAACCTCGGCGTTGTCGAGCTGAGTGTTGCGCTGGAGCGGGTATTCGATACGAGCCGTGACCGGCTCCTGTTCGACGTGGGGCATCAGTCCTATGTCCACAAGATCCTGACCGGCCGGCGGGACGAATTCCGCACACTGCGTATGTTCGGCGGCCTTGCGGGCTTCCCAAAGCCGTCGGAGAGCGTGACGGACCCGTTTGTGGCCGGTCACGCCTCCAGCTCCGTCTCCACCGCCCTCGGCATGGCGCGTGCCCGCACGCTGCAGCATAAGGACTATCACGTCGTGGCCCTGATGGGCGACGGCGCAATGACCGGCGGCCTGGCCTATGAGGCCATGAACGATGCCGGGGAGAGCAGCGAGCAGCTCATCGTTATCCTGAACGACAACGGCATGTCCATCACGCCGAACGTCGGCGGCATTGCCCAGCATCTTGCGCTCATCCGCACGCGGCCGGGCTATTACCGCATCAAAAAGGCCTATCGCGCCGTCACGGCAAAGGTGCCCGGCGGAAAGTGCCTCTACCGCCTGACGCACCGGCTCAAGGAGCACTGGAAGCGTATGCTCTTCGGCACGACGTTCTTTGAGGAGATGGGCTTTGAATATTATGGCCCCGTAGATGGGCATGATCTGAAACGGCTGGAATATATGCTCCGGCTCGTCAAGGACCGCCGGCATCCGGTCCTGCTGCACGTCATCACGCAGAAGGGCAAGGGCTACGCGCCTGCTGAGGAGAACCCCGATGTGTTCCACGGCATCGGCCATTTCGACCCCGAAAAGGGGATGGAGCCGCGTTGCGGCCATCTTCCGACATTTTCCGACACATTCAGCGAAACGATTGACGCGCTCGGCGCGCAGGCGCCGCGCATCTGCGCCATTACAGCCGCCATGCTGCGCGGGACCGGCCTCGATGCCTTTGCAGCCCACTATCCGGAGCGCTGCTTCGATGTCGGCATTGCAGAGGGACACGCCGTCTCCATGGCGGGCGGCCTTGCCAAGCAGGGAATGATCCCCGTTGTTGCGATCTATTCCACATTCCTGCAGCGCGCTTATGACATGCTGCTGCAGGATGTTGCCATGCTCGGACTGCATGTCGTATTTGCCGTAGACCGCGCCGGCCTTGTCGGTGGGGATGGCGAGACGCACCACGGCGTGTTCGACGTGAATTATCTGCGCTCCGTGCCCGGCATGCAGGTCCTGTGCCCCGCCAGTCAGGCGGAGCTGGGTCAGATGCTGCGCCGCGCTGTGCTGGAGATGACCGGCCCGGTTGCCGTGCGCTATCCCCGCGGGTGCGACGGCGCGTTTACCGGCATCGCAGAGCAGCCGTGCCTGCGCGAGGGGAGCGACATTACCCTCGTCACCTACGGGACGCTCGTCAACGAGGTCCTTGCCGCAGCAAAGCTGCTCGAAGCGCGCGGCATTTCCGCCGAGGTCCTGAAGCTGCCCTCCATCAAGCCGCTCGATGTCCGCACCGTCGCCGCCTCCATGCGGAAGACGGGCCGCCTGCTCGTGGCAGAGGAGTCCGTGTGCATCGGCTGCGTCGGCAAGGAGCTGTTGGCGTCGCTCCGTGCTCGCGGAGTGGGCGGGCCTGTGCGGCTGTGCAATCTCGGCGACCGCTTTATTCCCCACGGCGCGGTGCCGGAGCTGTACCGCCTGGCGGGGTTGGACGCAAAATCTCTTGCTGACGCTGCCTGGGAGGTATGTCAGAATGAAGCATAAGGAACGATTGGATGTCGTTCTCGTGGAGCGCGGCCTGTGCGACAGCCGAAGCAAGGCGCAGGCGCTCATCATGTCCGGCGAGGTCTATGTCAACGGGCAGAAATCGGACAAGGCCGGTACGCCGGTCGAGGACGAGGCCGTTGTAGAGCTGCGAGGCAATCCCTGCCCCTACGTCAGCCGCGGCGGCCTGAAGCTTGAAAAGGCGCTGCGCGACTTCGGCGTCGATCCGACCGGCTTCGTCTGCAGCGACTCGGGCGCCTCGACGGGCGGCTTTACGGACTGCCTGCTGCAGAAGGGCGCGAAGAAGGTCTTCGCCATCGATGTCGGCTATGGCCAGCTTGCCTGGAGCATCCGGCAGGACCCGCGCGTGGTGTGCATGGAGCGGACGAACATCCGCTATGTCACGCCGGAGCAGCTCGGAGAGCCGCTGGACCTGTCCGTTGTGGATGTTTCCTTCATTTCCCTGCGGACCGTCCTGCCCGCCATCCGTGCACTGCTGAAGCCGACGGGGCAGATCCTCTGCCTCATCAAGCCGCAGTTCGAGGCCGGCCGGGAGAAGGTCGGCAAGAAGGGCGTCGTCCGCGACCCGGCCGTCCATGAGGAGGTCCTGCAGAATTTTCTGGCGCTGGCTGCGGAGCTGGAGCTGACCGTCCGCAACCTGACGTTTTCCCCGGTGCGCGGCCCCGAGGGCAACATTGAATTTCTCGGCCATCTGAGCATGGAGCCGCAGGGCGGCATCACGCCGGATGTTCCTGCGCTCGTTGCACAGGCGCACGCAGAACTCAGGGGATAAGCTATGAAAAAGATCGTCTTGACGCCGAATCCCTACCGGGACCGGAACTTCAAATATGTCACGCTCGCCGATAAGCTCCTGCGCGAGGCTGGGCTGGAAACGCGCATCTGCCTCGCCTTCGATGTGGACCGCAGCTTCGAGCTGCCGGACAATGTTGTTCTGACGGAGCTGAACCATGAGCTGCGCGATGCCGATCTACTCGTCTGCTTCGGCGGCGACGGCACGATCCTCCATGCCTCCAAGGCTGCAACAAAGGCCGGAATCCCGGTCCTCGGCGTGAACATCGGCACCATGGGCTTCATGGCGGAGCTGGAGAGCAGCGAGCTCAAGGAGCTGCGCCGCCTTGCGGATGACGATTTCTCCGTCGAGCCGCGCATGATGCTCCACGTCCGCGCGGAGCACGAGGGACGCGTCATTCTGGAGGAGGACGCGCTGAACGACGCCGTCATCACGAAGGGCGCGGTCGCCCGCGTGGTGCAGATGTCCGTGCAGGGCGACGGCGTGGATATGATGTCCTTCAGCGGCGACGGGCTGATCGTCTGCACGCCGACCGGTTCCACGGCCTATTCCATGTCGGCTGGCGGCCCGCTGGTCGAGCCTGCTGCACAGAATATTGTGCTCACGCCGATCTGCGCCCACGATATGCAGACACGTGCCATCGTTACGTCTGCAGACCGCGAGATCACGGTGCATCTTGCCCGCACCGGCCGCAAAAACGCTTTTCTTTCCGTGGACGGCGGTAAGGCTGTCCGCCTGAGCAGCGGCGATCGCATTACCATACGCCGCTCTGAGCATGTCACACGGCTGCTCCGCCTGACCGGACGCAGCTTTTTCGAGATCATACAAAATAAATTCAGGTAGGTGGGAACCATGAAAAACGATCGTCAGAAAAAAATCATCGAGCTTGTGGAGAACCGGTGCATCGAAACGCAGGAGCAGCTGCTCGATCAGCTCCGCCAGTGCGGCTTCCACAGCACCCAGGCCACCGTTTCCCGCGATATCAAGGAGCTGCAGATCGTAAAATCCCTCGACGGCATGGGAGGCTATCGCTATTGCCTGCCGCACCGCGTGGAGGGCGAGAAGTTTTGCGCGCGCTTCCGCGTGATCTTCCGCGAATGCGTCACGAACATCGACTACGCCCAGAATATCATCGTCATCAAGACCATGCCCGGCCTCGGCGCAGCTGCGGGCGCGAACATCGACTCCCTGAAGATGCCGAACATGGTCGGCTCGCTGTCCGGCGACGATACGACGCTCGTCATCATGCGTGACAAGGAATCTGCCGCGGAGTTCTGCCGCGAGCTGCACCGCATGCTCGAGTAAGGAGCCGCCATGCTTCGCCTGCTGCACATTGAAAATATCGCCGTGATCGAGCAGGCGGATATCCTGTTTGAGCGCGGCTTTAACGTCATGACCGGCGAGACCGGCGCGGGCAAATCCATCGTCATCGACGCGATCTCCGCCATTCTTGGCGAGCGCGCCTACCGCGATATGATCCGCACCGGCGCGGCGCGCGCCGCCGTGCGCGCCATTTTTGACGATGTGCCGGAGCTTGCGTGGTTTGCCGAGAACAGTGTGCCCTATGACACGGAGGTCGTCGTACAGCGTGAGATCTATCTGGACGGAAAGAATCTCTGCCGCGTGAACGGTGTGGCCGTCACGGTCGGTATTCTGCGGAGGCTCGGCCTTCAGCTCATCAACATCCACGGCCAGCACGACTCCGCAGCGCTGTTCGATGAGAACTACCATCTGACATTTCTGGACAGCTTCGCGGCTGACGCACCGCTGCTGGAGCAGTACCGCGCGCAGTTTTCCGTCATGCAGAGCCTGCAGCACGAAATGGCGCACCTGCGCATGGACGAGAGCGAGAAGCTTCGCCGCACGGAGACGCTGCGCTATCAGATCGATGAGATCGAGCGTGCGGCTCTGAAGCCGGATGAGGATACGCAGCTCGAGGCCCGCCGCCGTCTGCTGCAGAACGCCGAGAAGCTCTCGGACGGCCTGCGCGACGCTGCCGCCTGTCTGGACGGCGGGGACGAGGCGCAGGGCGCGGCGGCTCTCCTGACGCAGGCAGAGCGCGATCTGGCGCACAGCGCGCGCTTTGATGAATCGCTGCAGCCGCTGCACGACACGATCGCAGACCTGATGTATCAGGCGCAGGACGCCGCAGAGCAGCTCCGTGACCGTCTGTACCGCCTGTCGTACTCCGCAGACGAGCTGGAGCAGCTTGAGGAGCGCCTCGACCTGCTGCACCGCCTGCGCCGGAAATACGGCGCGGACTGCGCGGCCATTCTGGACTACCTTGCCAGGGCAAAAGCGGAGCTGGAGGAGATCGAGTTCTCCGACGAGCGCCTGCAGCAGCTGGAAAAGCAGGTCGCTGCGGCGGAAAAGCAGGCACGGGAAACGGCGCTCCGCCTGCGCGAATGCCGGAAAGCGGCCTCAGAGGCCCTGACGGCGCGCGTGCTGGACGAGCTGTCCCAGCTGGATATGAAGAAAGTACAATTTGCCTGCCGCTTCACGGAGACGGATCTGACGCAGGACGGCATGGACGCCGTTTCGTTCTACATGTCCGCCAACCTCGGCGAAGCGCTCAAGCCGCTGAGCAAGGTCGCCTCGGGCGGCGAGTTGGCGCGCATCATGCTGGCGCTGAAAAACGTGCTGGCCGAGCGAGACCATGTGCCGACGCTGATCTTCGACGAGGTCGACACCGGTGTCTCCGGCCGGGCTGCTCAGCGCGTGGCGGAAAAGCTCCGCGCCCTGTCCCGCACGAAGCAGATCCTGTGCGTAACGCATCTGCCGCAGATCGCTGCGCTGGCGGACACGCATTTCCGCATCGCCAAGGCAGAGCACGACGGCCGCACGTTCACGAGCGTGACGCCGCTCGACTTTGAGGGGCGCAAGGCCGAGCTGGCCCGCATCATCGGCGGCGCGAGCATCACGCCGACCACGCTGCAGAGCGCGGCGGAAATGTTGGAAAGTCGGACTTGACAAAGCACCGGTTTTCTGTTAGGATACCCATAGTAAAACGCTGTGATGGAATGAAGTACCCCCGTGCTCCACGCGCAGAGAGCCGCCGGTCGGTGTAAGGCGGCAGGGAAGCGGGGCGAAATACCTTCCGGAGCGGCCGGCCTGAACCTGCAGTAGGGCCGGACGGGTGCGCCCGATATCGCGCAGGAGTGTGGCTGCACTCCCCGAGCCCGCCGCTGCGAAGTGCCGGGAATGACGAGGTGGTACCGCGTAGTTTTACGCCCTCTGTCCATTGGACAGAGGGCGTTTTTTATGACAAAAACAGGAGGAACTTATGAAACTTTATGACGAGCTGGTCGCCCGCGGCTTGATCGCGCAGGTGACGAATGAAGAAGCGATCCGCGAAATGATCGACAACGGCAAGGCCACGTTCTATATCGGCTTTGACTGCACGGCAGACTCCCTGCATGTCGGCCATTTCATGGCCCTGTGCCTGATGAAGCGCCTGCAGATGGCGGGCAATAAGCCCATCGCCCTCATCGGCGACGGCACGACGATGATCGGCGACCCGTCGGGCCGCACCGACATGCGCCAGATGCTCACTGAGGAGACCATTGCGTATAATGCGGAGTGCTTCAAGCGTCAGATGGAGAAATTCATCGACTTCTCCGACGGCAAGGCGATCATGCTGCGCAACTCTGCCTGGCTGAAGCCGCTGAACTATATCGAGCTGCTGCGCGAGGTCGGCGCCTGCTTCTCCGTCAACAACATGCTGCGCGCCGAGTGCTACAAGCAGCGCATGGAGAAGGGCCTGAGCTTCCTGGAATTCAACTACATGATCATGCAGAGCTACGACTTCTACTACATGTTCCAGCACTACGGCTGCAACATGGAATTCGGCGGCAACGATCAGTGGAGCAACATGCTTGGTGGCACGGAGCTCATCCGCCGCAAGCTCGGCAAGGACGCCCACGCCATGACCATCACGCTGCTGCTCAACTCCGAGGGCAAGAAGATGGGCAAGACAGCCAAGGGCGCAGTCTGGCTCGATCCGAACAAGACGACGCCTTTCGACTTTTTCCAGTACTGGCGCAATATCGACGATGCCGACGTCATGAAGTGCCTGCGCATGCTGACCTTCCTCCCGCTCGAGGAGATCAACGCCATGGAGGGCTGGGAAGGCAGCCAGCTCAACAAGGCCAAGGAAATTCTCGCCTATGAGCTGACGAAGCTGGTCCACGGCGAGGAAGAGGCCAATAAGGCCCGTGATGCGGCGAAGGCTCTGTTCCTCAGCGGCGCGAACGATGCCGATATGCCGACAACGGAGCTGACGGAGAGCCAGCTCACGGATGGCAGGATCGGCATTCTGGACCTGATGCTCGCCTGCAAGCTCGCGCCCACGAAGTCCGAGGCGCGCCGTCTCGTCCAGCAGGGCACGCGCATCGGCGGCAACATATCGGGCGCGATCGGCGGCGCGATTGACGAGAATGTAGAGATACAGGGCAACATCAGCGGCGTGGTCGGCGGCCCCATGCACGGGCACGTGCACGGCACGGTCTCCGGCCTCATCGGCGGCTCCCTGACGGGCACCGTAGGCGGCGACGTGGGCGACCGCCACAACAACCTGCGCAA
>ERZ825137.1356-NODE-1356-length-31987-cov-4.292904_pt1 | contig 31987 bp, 25 predicted proteins | sample MGYA00519873_ERZ825137 | MGnify/ENA primary metagenome ERZ825137 (study PRJEB31778, sample SAMEA3449190) | human gut metagenome | biome: human gut; feature: human-associated habitat; material: faeces | place: United Kingdom | collected 2010/2012 ...
CCTGTTCCGTATGTAGCTTTTCCCATACCCGGTTCAAAACACATCTGCCCCACTAACGCCCCATGAGAATCTCCCAAGACTCCGGCAATCTGTATGCCTTCCGGGAAAATACCCTCAACAGTGGTTTCACCAAATATAGAATCACATGGAAACAGTTGTGGCATCATAGAACGCGGAACGGTAAAAAGTTTCAGCAATTCATCGTCCCACTCAAGCGTATGTATATTAAATAATAAGGTACGCGAAGCATTCGTATAATCTGTAGCATGTACCTTACCTCCGGTAAGCTTCCAAATAAGCCAAGAATCAATAGTGCCCATCAAAAGTTCGCCTTTTTCCGCTTGTTCTCTTGCTCCTGCCACATTATCAAGAATCCACTTCACACCGCTTGCCGAAAAATAAGGATCTATCAATAAGCCACTTTTTTCCTGAATCATATCGGAATAGCCTCTATTCTTCAAATCCTTACAAATATCGGCTCCACGCTGGCATTGCCATACTACGGCATGGGATACAGGCTTTCCTGTCATGCGGTTCCATACGACAACCGTTTCACGCTGATTGGTAATAGCCAACGAATAAGAAACTTCGTCCTCATCTTTACTCAAATCTACAATACGACGGATAGCCTCCACCATATTATTATATATTTCCTCCGCATCATGCTCTACCCAACCAACTTTAGGATAGTACTGCTTGTGCTCCACATTTACGCGGTTTACCAAAAAGCACTGTTCATTAAACAATACTGCCTTAGTGGCAGAAGTACTTTGATCTATTGCTATAATGTATTTTTGCATAGTAACACATCCAAAGTATATTATTTCAAAAAGTCAATAGCGGTCTGATAGATGCCTTCACTATCCAACTTATAATAGTGGAAAATCTCAAGTGGCTTTCCATGTATTGCGTTTTCATCAGGAATTCCCAATATTCGCATTGGAACAGGACAATGTTGACAAACGGTTTCGGCTACGATGGCACCAAGCCCTCCATACATACTATGTTCTTCCACCGTAATAATCTTACCAGTTTCTTCAGCAGCTTTTATAATAGCTTCTGTATCGGCAGGTTTCAATGTATGCATATCCAACACACGAACATTGATACCTTCTTTCTGTAAACGTTTACCAGCTTCATAACAATGGTACACAGTTTCGCCCGTACCAATAATAGTCAAATCATTACCTTCGAGCAAAGTATTGGCTTTACCTATCTCGAAAGGGAAATTATCATTTTCATAGACATCAGGTACGGCATTACGTCCTACCCGAACGTAGACTGCTTCCGGATAATCTACTAATTTCATCACTAACTTACGAGTCTGGCGAGCATCACATGGCAACACGACATTCATTCCGGGAAATGTGCGCAATACGGCAATATCGTGCAGACTGTGATGAGTAGCACCCAAAGCACCATAAGCCACTCCTCCGCTAACTCCCAAAATCTTAACCGGATTCTGTGAATAAGCAACATCCACTTTCACTTGTTCCAAACTTCGGGCTACATAAAAACATGCAGGACCACACACAAATGTTTTCTTTCCACATGATGCCAGGCCAGCGGAGATACCCACTGCATCCTGTTCTGCTATACCACATTCTACAAATTGTTCGGGAAGTTCTTTGGCAAAATCCGTCAACGTAACCGAACCTCTTGCATCGGTAGTAACGGCAATAATATTTTTATCTTTTTTTCCAAGCTCCAACAACGTATCGGTGAAGCTTTTTCTACAAGGAATACTCTTAATTTCCATAGTTATTTCTTTAATAATTCAATACGTTGTTCTATTTCATTGATGGCTTGTTCATACTCAGTTTGGGTGGGAACACCATGATGCCACTTAAGGATATTCTCCATAAGAGATACTCCTTTGCCTTTTGTGGTACGGAAAATAATCAGATGAGGTTTTTGGTTATTATAATCAATGCGATCAAATGCCTTAATTATTTCGTCGATACTGTTTCCATTTATATCTTGTACATCCCAACCAAACGCACTCCATCGTTCAGCAATAGGCTCAAGCCCCATCACATTTTCCGTTGTATCACTGATTTGTAAACCGTTTCGGTCGATAATGGCTACCAAATTATCCAGTTTATATTGACTTCCGGCCATAGCAGCTTCGTAAATAGAGCCTTCACCTTGTTCACCATCTCCCATCAGCACGTAAGTCTTATAATCTTTTTTATCCATTTTCGCAGCAATTGCCATCCCTACACCAATAGGTAAACCATGACCTAATGCACCACTGTTAACTTCTATTCCCGGAACCTCAATTGTAGGATGACCAGCCAAAACAGATCCAAACTGTCCATAGGTGTTAACTAACTCCGGCGTGATAAAGCCACGTGCTTCAAGCACACTGTAAAGAGCTTCAACGCAATGACCTTTACTCATTACAAAACGATCGCGATCCTCCATTTTAGGATTTAACGGATCGATATTCATCACACGAAAATAAAGAGTTGTCAAAACATTGAGGGAAGATAAACCTCCACCGATATGGCCGGCTTTCGCCTTATAAACAACTTCAACCAATCGTTTACGGACAATTTCCGTCTGTAAACGAAGCGCATCCGCGCTTACTGTTTCTTTCATACAATATTATTATATTAGATAATAGATTTTTTGTTATGTCCGCAAACTTAGCAAAGTATCGCCACAAAAACAAGAATAATGTCTATAAAGTGAAGAAAAATAAAGATATTCATACATACCTATTATCTAAAAAGAACCATCATTATTTAAATCTTTCCTTTTATGCTCGTTCTAATATAGTTTTATCTGTTGGCAGCTTTTTTATAAAGTCATTTTTTATTATATATGCATCCATCAGGTCGGCATTATACGGTTTTAAAAAAGAAGCAATTTCTGTTTTCTGCAAATTGGGTTCCAACCATTTTGCTTCATCTTCTTTCGACAAAATGGCTGGCATTCGGTGCTTAGTATTATGAATATAGTCGGTCAAAGAATTTGTATCGGTAGTGATGATGGAAAAAGTATAATATTCCATTCCGGTCTCCTTATCGAACCAACTGTCATATATTCCAGCCATAGAAAAAATCTCCTCATTTTTCAAGTAGATATAATAAGGAATTTTTCTACTGCCTTCGTGTCTCCATTCAAAATAACCGGTGCTTGGCACTAAGCAGCGTTTTTTCATTATTGGTTCGCGAAATGAGGGTTTATCAAATAGAGTATCTGCCCGCGCATTAATTGTCATTCTCCGAATTTTATCTGCACTTGCCTCATTTTTTGTCCAAAATGGAATAAGTCCCCAATTAAATACTTGTACTTCATCAGAAGTAGTGATAATCGGATATTTCGGATAGTTAAACGCACTTACATGATATTGCTCATTCAGGATGTCCTGATATATTTCAACGACATCTGATTTACGGCCATAGCGAGCAGCTAATTTTAGGGTTTTTGCCGACATGGAATTATGAAAACACATAATATCAATTGTTTAGAAGAAGGTAAATATATAGATAAGTTGTAAAATAAATCCAAACTATTTATGCCAGAATAAATGAAACTTACCATACTACGCACATAGTTTTTAAGGATATATATCACAACACAAATATCTAGTAAAAGTATATCTATAAATTCCAATAAGGAATTTGAGGATGCCAAATTTCGAACAAAACTAAAGAAAAATCGAACACCTAATTGTTTTATCAACCTTTTTTTCTTTATAAAATCAGAGAGTTCCATCATGTCGATAGATATTCTTATACAAAAAGATATGATACACCCTAGTATGGGAAAAATAATGTCTGAAAACACTAATTTCCGTATACTAAAGAAGCAATGCCCTGAACTAATTGAATCTAATTGCAAAAATCTTGCAGCTAATTCAATTATGGAATCCATTAGTATAGGAAATAAAATATACACCATCTTATTCATGCTCCCATTTTATAATACGATCATTGATTCCTGAACAATATAACACTCAAAAAACGATACTTGTTTAAATTACCTATTTATTCGTGGAACTCACATAAATAGCTTGAGAAGCCATAAGGTCTTTTACGATACAATATATTCAATTTCGCTTTTCAGGCCTATATCCAATTATAACATAACAGTATTTTCCCGTTTTATTTTACTAAAATGGTGATTTGGAATTTCATTTTAATGAATTTGTCTATACATATGTCACGTTTATATTTACCATTTTTCCGACGATTTTCAGGAAATACAATCTTTTGGAATCTGACAATTATTTAATTCGGAATACAAATACACCTTTACTGTATCAATTATTTCTACAATTATTGAAACTCAATATTTATTTAAATTTTAATGCGCAAGTTATACACGTAAGCTAGAAAATATAGATATTTGCACATATTATAAATATTATTGAAACATGACCTACGAAGAAACTTTAGAATACCTGTATCAAATTGCACCGTGTTTTCAACAAATAGGACAAAGTGCATACAAAGAAGGATTAAACACTACTTTTGCCTTAGATGAATATTTTGGACATCCTCATACCCTATTTAAAACAATTCATGTAGCAGGGACCAACGGAAAAGGTTCTTGCTCGCATACACTCGCTGCTATCTTACAATGCGCAGGTTATAAAACCGGACTTTACACATCCCCTCATCTAATTGATTTTAGAGAACGTATCCGAGTAAACGGGGAACCGATCTCCAAATTATTTGTCACCAATTTTATAGAACAACATAAATCTTTTTACGAACCTATTCACCCGTCCTTTTTTGAACTTACTACGGCTATGGCTTTTGATTACTTTGCCAACCAACATGTAGATGTTGCCGTGATAGAAGTAGGATTAGGCGGACGGTTGGATTGCACCAATATCATCCATCCTGACTTATGCGTAATTACAAACATCAGCTTTGATCATGTGCAATTTTTAGGAAACACTTTGGCGAAAATTGCAGGCGAAAAAGCGGGTATAATAAAAGAAAACGTACCCGTCGTTATAGGAGAAACTAATAAAGAGACTCGTCCCATATTCGATCTTAAAGCAAAAGAAATGAATGCTCCTATTTATTTTGCAGAAGATGAGCAACTCCTTATTTCGGCTACCCCAAACCAAAAAGGATTTTTATACCAAACTAAAAATTATACCAATCTACAAGGCGAATTAGGAGGGCTTTGTCAGATAAAAAATACAAATACCTTATTATCCGCACTACAACGATTGAAAGAAATAGGATATCATATCAATGAAACGGATATAAGAAACGGTTTCATGCAAGTAAGTGAATTAACCGGATTAATGGGACGTTGGCAAAAAATAAGCAACCATCCTACGGTGGTTTGCGATACTGGTCATAATATCGGTGGCTTTCAATATATTACCTCACAATTAAAACGGCAATCTTATCGTATTCTACGCATCGTTTTTGGCATGGTAAATGATAAGGATATTCGCGGCGTATTGAAAATGCTTCCCAAAGAGGCTGTATACTATTTCACCCAAGCCAGTGTAAAACGCGCTATACCTGCCAAAGAGCTACAAGCCCTAGCTGCATTATACCAATTGCAAGGAGAATGCTATCCTACTGTTAAAGAGGCCTTGGAGGAGGCACGTAAAGACTCTTTGGAAACAGATTTCATCTTTATAGGAGGCAGTAGCTTTATTGTTGCCGATTTCCTGACAAGCATCTCCCAATAAAAAGCTTACAAGATTTATTTTTAAGAGTTATATCATCTATTAAAGCACCTTTTATCATTCAATTTTAATCAAATTTAGACAACAGTACATCAAAAGAAGCAGTTTTACCATCAAATCTTTGTTGAAACCAAAGATGTTATATAACTTTGCGACTAACAGATTTAATAAAAATAAATAGATAATACCATGAATAATTCAACCACCCTTTCCGGACTCAAAAGAGAAGATTTCAGACGAGTCATAGATGGAAAGGAAACGGATCTGTATGTTTTAACCAATTCGCACGGTATAGAATTAGCCGTGACCAATTTCGGATGTGCCCTTCTATCATTTATGACTCCCGACCGAAACGGCAAAATGGCCAATATCATTCAAGGACACGATAGCATAGAACATCTGATGAACAGTGAAGTCAGTGTTCTCAGTACTACCATTGGACGTTATGGAAATCGTATCGCCGACGGCAAATTCACGCTTGGCGGTAAAGTTTATAAACTGGAACAAAATAATGGAAAGAACTCTCTTCACGGTGGCTCCAGAGGTTTTCACAAACGAGTATGGGACCTATGCCGACAAGCACCAGATACGTTAGTTTTCGGTTATGAAGCGCAAGACGGTGAAGAAGGATTTCCCGGCAATTTAAAGGTAGAAATGAGTTATACATTAACAGAAGACAACGCGCTAGTCATACAATATCAGGCAACCACGGATAAAAAAACAATTGTCAATCTGACCAATCATGCTTTTTTCAGCTTATCCGGCGTAGGGAACCCTACTCCCAGTGCAGAAAACAATATTGTCACAATTAACGCTGACTACTATCTGCCAACTGGTAATACTTCCATTCCGACAGGTGAGATATTGAAAGTAGAAGGAACTCCTATGGATTTCCGAACTCCACATGTAATAGGCGAGCGCATAGATATTCCTTTTGAACAGCTCATCTTCGGTAAAGGTTACGATCATTGCTATATATTAAATAAGGTAGAAGCCGGAGAAGAAAGCTTTGCCGCTGAATGTACCGATCCCATAAGCGGACGTACGTTAGAAGTGTATACAACCGAACCTGGATTACAATTCTATACCGCAAACTGGAACAACGGAATGACTGGAGCCTTAGGCAATACATTCCCTGATCGAAGCGCTGTCTGTTTTGAAGCACAACATTTCCCTGATACACCCAACCGGAGTTATTTCCCCACAGTCATATTAAACCCTGGCAATATTTATAGCCAAACAACCACCTACCGAGTAAAAGTTAAAGAATAAACCATTAAAACGAGATACCTATGGAAATAGAACATGTGAGAAACCGTTTCATTAAACATTTCGACGGCACAACGGGATCAATATACACTTCTCCAGGAAGAATCAACCTTATCGGAGAACACACGGATTATAACGGAGGTTTTGTTTTTCCGGGCGCCATTGATAAAGGTATGATAGCCGAATTGAAGCCAAACGGCACACAAACAGTACGCGCATACTCCATCGACTTGAAAGATTATGTAGAATTTGGATTGAACGAAGAAGATGCGCCACGCACAAGTTGGGCACGTTATTTGTTCGGAGTATGTCGTGAAATGATTAAACGAAGAGTTAAAGTAAAAGGATTCAATACAGCCTTTTCCGGAAATGTTCCTTTAGGAGCAGGCATGTCATCTTCAGCTGCATTAGAAAGTACGTATGCCTATGCTCTGAACGATATGTTCGGCGATAATCAAATAGATAAATTCGAATTGGCAAAAGTAGGACAAGCCACAGAACATAACTACACAGGCGTAAATTGTGGCATTATGGATCAATTTGCATCAGTATTTGGCAAAAAGGACAATTTGATCCGATTGGACTGTCGTTCTCTCGAATATCAATATTTTCCATTTAAACCGGAAGGATACAGATTAGTGTTAATTGATTCGGTAGTAAAACACGAACTAGCCTCCTCCGCCTATAACAAACGTCGTCAAAGTTGTGAAACTGTTATTGCCGCTATTCAAAAGAATCATCCGCATGTAGAGTTTTTACGTGATTCTAACATGGACATGTTACAAGAAGTAGCTCACAGCATTTCACAAGAAGATTTCATGCGTGCGGAATATGTTATTGAAGAGATACAAAGAGTTTTAGATGTATGCGACGCACTGGAACGAAACGATTATGAAACTGTTGGACAAAAAATGTACGAGACCCACTATGGTTTAAGTAAATTATACGAAGTCAGTTGTGAAGAACTAGACTTTCTGAATAACTGTGCTAAAAAGAATCAAGTGACAGGTTCACGCATTATGGGAGGAGGTTTCGGAGGATGTACAATTAATTTAGTGAAAAACGAACTATATGATACATTCATTAATGACGCAATCGAAAGTTTCAAATCAAAATTCAATCGAATTCCCAAAATATATGATGTAACCATAAGTGATGGTGCACGCAAATTAATTTGATCTTAAAAGAGAAAGTAAATATTGTGTAAAAGAGAAAACGAAATAAAAATCATTCTTGACTTTTATAAAAAAGAGAATTAAAAAGTGTAAGGCATACACTTTTTATGTTGAAAAACATATAAACATCTTTTCTTATTTCTCTAAAGAATAATACTTTTACACGCGGATTAAAATAAAAATAAATTTATAAAACCATTTACAGTATAAAAGCATGAAAAACATGAAAAAATGTATGTTCGGGGCAGGAGTCATGATCTTTCTTATCAGTTCATGTACTCCTAAAGCTCCAGAAACATTGACTTTATCGGGACTAAACCCTACTAAGTTCCAAACAGAAGTGCACGGAAAAAAGACTCAATTGTATACGTTGAAAAATGCCGCAGGCATGGAAGTATGCGTTACAAACTTCGGTGGGCGTATTGTTTCCATCATGGTTCCCGATAAAAATGGAGAGATGAGAGATGTTGTTCTGGGATTCGACAGTATAGCTGACTATATTAATGTACCCAGCGATTTCGGCGCATCCATAGGACGATATGCCAACCGTATCAACCAAGGTAAAATCGTTCTGGACGGCGAAACTATACAACTTCCCCAGAATAACTACGGACACTGCTTACACGGTGGTCCGCAAGGATGGCAGTATCAAGTGTACCAAGGGAACCAACTTAATGACAGTACTTTGTCTTTAGTAATGCATTCACCGGATGGTGATTCAAATTTCCCTGGTAATGTTACCGCAACGGTTACTTACACTTTAACTAGCGATAATGCTATTGATATTCAATATGAAGCTACTACTGATAAGAAAACGGTTATCAACATGACTAATCATTCTTATTTTAATTTGTCTGGTGATCCGAAGAATACAATCACAAATGATATTTTGTATGTAAACGCCGACAACTTTACTCCAGTAGACAGTACTTTTATGACAACTGGAGAAATTTCTCCAGTTACAGGAACACCAATGGACTTTACTTCTGAAAAGGAAATTGGTAAAGAAATTAATAACTACGATTATGCGCAATTGAAGAATGGTAATGGTTACGATCATAACTGGGTATTGAATACAGCTGGTGATGATACCAAAATTGCCGCTAAACTAATATCTCCATTAACAGGTATTGTTTTGGAAGTATATACTGACGAACCTGGAATACAGGTATACACAGGTAACTTCCTTGACGGTACGGTAACCGGGAAAAAAGGTATTGTATATAACCAACGTGCAGCTATTTGTCTGGAAACCCAGCATTATCCCGACAGTCCCAATAAGCCCGATTGGCCTTCAGCTATCTTAGAACCGGGACAGACTTATAAGAGTCATTGCATTTTTAAATTCAGCGTAAAGAAATAAACTAAAATATTTATCATAAAAACACTTTAGAAAATGAATGGATCTGGATTCGAAACCATTGATTATATAATCTTTGGAGCGTATATAATACTACTTATCTGTTTGGGTTTATTTCTTTCCCGTAACAAAAACGGAAAAGAAAAAAGCGCAAATGATTATTTCTTAGCAGGAAACACATTAACATGGTGGGCGGTAGGCGCCTCATTAATTGCCGCTAATATTTCAGCAGAGCAGTTTATTGGTATGAGCGGTTCCGGTTATAAAATTGGTCTGTGTATCGCTGCATATGAACTAATGGCCGCCGCCGCATTGATTCTGGTAGCCAAATTCTTATTGCCAATCATGATTGAGCGGAAAATTTTTACTATTCCCCAATTCTTACGCGAACGCTACAACAATGGTGTAGGATTGGCATTCTCTATCTTTTGGTTATTTCTTTATGTATTTGTGAACCTAACTTCTGTTGCATGGTTGGGAGCTTTAGCCATTGAACAAATCTTAGGAGTAAGTCCCGAATACCGCATCTACATCATTATCGCCTTATTCGTTATTGCGGGTATCTATTCTATCTATGGAGGTTTATCGGCTGTTGCCTGGACCGACGTGATGCAAGTTGTCTTCCTTGTGGGTGGCGGTTTGATTACTGCTTATTTTGCATTGGAAGCTGTATCGGGAGAAGGACATGGTGCCTGGGAAGGCTTTACAATCGTATTTGATAAACTTAAGTCTTTACCGGATGATACTCATTTCAATTTGATTGTGGACAGAGCCAAATCACCCGATTCATTTAAAGATCTTCCAGGTATCGCTGCTATCGTAGGTGGTTTATGGATTACCAACCTCGGATATTGGGGTTTCAACCAATACATTATACAGAAAGGTCTGGCTGCAAAAAGTTTGAAAGAAGCCAAAAAAGGTTTGATATTTGCTGGTTTTCTGAAAATTCTTATACCTTTCATCGTTGTACTACCAGGAATTTGTGCATATGTAATGTTTAACTATCCAGAATCTATCCCAGGTTTACAACAAGGCTATTTCGATATTCACGGAAGTATCAATGTTTCTGACGATGCTTATCCTTGGATGATTCGCAACTTTACACCGATTGGTATTAAAGGGCTTTCATTCGCAGCATTAGCAGCAGCTATTATTTCATCATTAGCCTCTATGTTTAACTCTACTTCTACTATTTTCACGATGGATATTTACAAACAATATATCAATAAAAACGCATCTGAAAAGAAATTGGTACAAGTTGGACGTATGACAGCCTTAGCCGCATTGATTATTGCAGCCATTGCCGTAGAACCTTTATTAGGTGGCCTCGACCAAGCATTCCAATACATTCAGGAATATTCAGGTTTCATTTATCCGGGTATCTGTATTGTATTTGGTCTTGGTTTATTATGGAAACGTGCTTCAGGCAAAGCGGCAGTATGGACCTCTATCGCAACGATTCCGGTAGGTGTATTTTTCAAGATTATGTTCCCTGATATGCCTTTCCAATTCCGTATGGGTTATGTATTCATCGTGTTATTCCTGATATTCGTAGCCATTACTTATGGTGACAGAACAGCAGTTAACGCCGACTTACCCATCGCAGACGACCGTCGCAAGATGATGAAATGGAGCAAAATAACAGGTTTGGCTGCCCTTATTTGTTTTGCGGCTGCTACTATCCAGAAGATACTCTACTTGGGGGGATCTACAAATGAGATAATCGTTTATTTGGATAATATTGGCTTTGAAGCATTTTTCTGTACCACAGCTTTGTTCTCCACCGTATCTTTATTACTTTATTCAAATTCAAAAGATACTGTAAAAGATCCGAAAGCCGTAGATATCGATTTAACATTGTTCAAGACAGACAAAGGCTTCGCACTTGGTGCACTAGGGATATGTCTTATTTTAACATGTTTGTATGTTATTTTCTGGTAATTGGATAATATGACTACCTATTATGATATAAACCCCCGGTTCTATGTAGCCGTTGATTGTATTATCTTCGGATTCAATCAAAAAGGGCTCAGTCTGCTTCTTTTAAAACGGGGCATGGATCCGGGAAGAGGGGAATGGTCATTAATGGGTGGATTTGTACAAAAAGATGAAAGTGTAGATGATGCGGCCAAAAGAGTCTTGAAAGAGTTAACGGGCCTGACGAATGTATATATGGAACAGGTCGGTGCTTTCGGTGATATTGACCGAGATCCAGGCGAACGAGTAATATCGGTCGCCTACTATGCTTTAATCAACATTGACGAATACGATAAGGAATCAGTAAAAAAGCACAATGCCTACTGGGCTGAGATAAATTGTGTACCTACTCTCCTTTTCGATCACTCATTAATGGTAAAACAAGCTAGGGAGTTAATGTGCAGAAAAGCGACTACAGAACCGATTAGTTTTAATCTGCTACCCAAGTTATTTACCTTGACGCAATTGCAAAATTTATACGAAGCTATATACGGAGAGCCCATTGACAAGCGCAATTTTAGAAAAAAAGTAGCTGAAATGGACTTTATAGAGAAAACGGAAATGATTGATAAAACAGGGTCGAAACGAGGAGCCTACTTATATAAATTTAATCATAAAGCTTACGGAAAAGACTCTAAATTCAAACTTTAAAGATATGTTAGAAGCATTAAAAGAAAAAGTTTTTCAAGCGAACTTGGATTTGGTAAAACATGGCTTGGTTATTTTCACTTGGGGAAATGTATCAGCTATAGATCATGATAGCGGATTGGTAGTGATAAAACCAAGTGGTGTGGAATATGATGTAATGAAAGCTGAGGATATGGTTGTAGTAGACCTGAACGGAAATATAGTGGAAGGAAATTTGAACCCATCTTCCGACACACCGACTCACCTTGTTTTGTACAAGGCATTTCCCGAAATCGGAGGTATAGTACATACCCACTCAACTTATGCCACTGCATGGGCACAAGCAGGCTTGGATATCCCTAATATAGGAACAACTCACGCTGATTATTTCTATAAAGCTATACCTTGCACGGCTGATATGACCGAAGAAGAAGTTATGAATAACTACGAACAAGAAACGGGTAACGTTATCGTAAATCGTTTTAACGGAATGAACCCTGTCCATACACCGGGTGTTCTGGTAAAGAATCACGGACCTTTTGCTTGGGGAAAAGATGCTCATGAAGCTGTACATAATGCTGTAGTAATGGAACAAGTAGCCAAAATGGCAAGTATTGCTTATAGCGCCAACCCAAATCTGACTATGAATCCTTTGCTAATTGAAAAGCATTTTAGCCGCAAACATGGACCAAATGCTTATTACGGTCAGAAAAAGAAATAATAAACAAGTAAGTAATATCAAGGAGGAAAAAGGAGTTATTAGTCGGAAAGACTACTTTAAGAATAAAAAATAATTCATTATCAACCAAATTTCAATTTCCTTCATCCTAAACAATGAAGGTGATGATTCTTTATATTACTTAAAAAATTAAATGACATAACCTATAAATAACGTATAAAATGGTATTTGACAATTATGAAGTATGGTTCGTAACAGGAGCTCAGCTCTTGTACGGAGGTGATGCGGTTATCGCAGTAGACGCACATTCTAATGAAATGGTAGCAGGATTGAACGCTTCAGGTAATCTTCCTGTAAAAGTAGTATATAAAGGTACGGTTAATTCTTCTAAAGAAATTACCGATGCATTTAAAGCAGCGAACAATGATCCACACTGTATTGGCGTGATTACTTGGATGCACACTTTCTCACCTGCTAAAATGTGGATACACGGATTGCAGGAGTTAAAAAAACCTCTGCTTCACTTCCATACTCAATTCAATAAAGAAATTCCTTGGGATACCATGGATATGGATTTCATGAATTTGAACCAAAGCGCACATGGTGACCGCGAATTTGGACATATTTGTACCCGTTTGCGTAAGAACCGCAAAGTGGTAGTGGGCCATTGGCAAGATGAAGCAGCTCAAAAAAAGATTGCAATATGGATGCGCGTTTGTGCCGCTTGGGCTGACGCACAAGACATGCTGATTCTCCGCTTCGGCGACCAAATGAATAATGTTGCCGTAACTGACGGGGATAAAGTATCCGCCGAACAAGTATTAGGTTATCACGTAGACTACTGTCCGGTAAACAAACTAATGGAATATCACAGAGCTATCGAAGATAGTGATGTGAAAGCACTTGTAGAAACTTATTGGAAAGAATACGACCATGCTCCCGAACTAGAAAAAGAAGGAACTGAAGCTTACACTAAGATATGGAATGCCGCTAAAGCAGAAATCGCTCTTCGCCGCTTGTTAAAAGACTATGGAGCTAAAGGTTTTACAACTAACTTCGACGACTTGGGCGAATTCGACCAGATTCCGGGACTGGCATCCCAACGTTTGATGGCTGAAGGCTACGGATTCGGGGCTGAAGGTGACTGGAAAACGGCAGCTCTATATCGCACCACTTGGTTCATGAGCCAAGGTATGCCTAAAGGGTGTTCTTTCTTGGAAGATTATACTTTAAACTTCGACGGTGAAAACAGCGCAATTTTGCAAGCTCACATGTTAGAAGTTTGTCCCTTGATCTCTGAACATAAGCCTAAATTGGAAGTTCACCGCTTGAGTATTGGTGTCGACAGCGAAACAGCTCGTTTGGTATTCACTTCCAAACAAGGAGCAGGTGTGGCTGTTACGGTTGTCGACCTGGGTAACCGTTTCCGAATGATTGTAAATGAAGTAGAATGCATCAAATCCAAACCGTTGCCTAAGCTCCCGGTAGCTTCTGCATTATGGATTCCACAACCTAATTTCGAAGTAGGTGCAGGTGCATGGATTCTAGCAGGTGGAACACACCACTCCAGCTTCTCTTTCGATTTGACCACTGAGTATTGGGAAGACTACGCCGACATTGCAGGTATAGAAATGGTAGTAATTGACAAGGATACAACTATCAGTAACTTCAAGAAAGAGTTACGCTTGAATGAAGTATATTACATGTTGAATAAAGCGCTATGCTAAAAATTTATTAGCTTAAGCCCCATACAACAACTTGATAACATCTGTCATATTGAGTTTATCAAAATACTCTGATAACACTTGGTATGACAGATGGAATCAAGGTAAAATTAAAATTATTTAGTTACTTACCTTAAATTATTGATCCCTATATGAAATTAGATGCAAAATCAACCATTGAAACAGGCAAAGCTATTCTTGGTATAGAATTCGGTTCAACTCGAATTAAAGCTGTCCTAATTGACCAAGAAAACAAGCCTATTGCTCAAGGAAGTCATACGTGGGAGAATCAGTTAACTGACGGTCTTTGGACTTACAGCACAGAAGCTGTTTGGTATGGAATGCAAGATTGTTATGCGGACCTTCGTTCGAACGTTAAGAATCAATACGATATAGAAATTGAAACTTTAGCCGCTATCGGTATCAGCGCTATGATGCATGGCTATATGGCATTTAATGAAAAAGCTGAAATCCTCGTACCTTTCCGTACATGGAGAAATACCAATACCGGTCAGGCCGCAGCAGCCTTGTCAGACCTATTTGTCTATAATATTCCTCTGAGATGGAGCATTTCTCACCTATACCAAGCTATTTTGGATAACGAAGAGCATGTCAAAGATATTGATTATCTAACAACACTTGCCGGTTATGTTCATTGGCAAATAACAGGTGAAAAAGTATTAGGCATAGGCGACGCATCAGGTATGCTTCCTATAGATCCGAATACCAAAAACTATTCCGCCGAAATGGTAGCTAAGTTTGATTCTCTTATTGCTCCGAAAGGATATAACTGGAAGTTGCTTGATATTCTTCCGAAAGTCTTGCCTGCAGGTAAAAACGCTGGTTTCCTCACGCCAGAAGGTGCTCAAAGACTTGATGTCTCAGGGCATTTAAAGGCAGGAATACCTGTTTGTCCACCGGAAGGAGATGCGGGTACCGGCATGGTTGCAACCAATGCTGTCAAGCAACGTACAGGCAATGTATCAGCAGGTACATCTTCTTTCTCCATGATCGTATTAGAAAAGGAGCTGTCAAAACCATACGAAATGATTGATATGGTTACTACTCCGGATGGAAGTCTTGTAGCGATGGTACATTGCAACAATTGTACCTCCGACCTTAACGCATGGGTTAACTTATTCAAAGAATATCAGGAACTTATGGGTATGCCCGTAGATATGGATGAAATATATGGAAAACTCTACAATCATGCGCTCACAGGAAATGCTGATTGCGGAGGACTGATTTCATACAATTACATTTCAGGTGAACCTATAACAGGATTGGCAGAAGGCAGACCACTATTCGTACGTTCGGCAAACGATAAATTTAATCTCGCAAACTTTATGCGAACTCACTTGTATGCTTCCGTCGGAGTACTTAAGATAGGTAATGATATACTTTTCAAAGAAGAGAAAATAAAAGTCGATAGAATTACAGGGCATGGAGGACTATTCAAAACGAAGGGTGTAGGTCAACAAATACTTGCGGCTGCTATCAACTCGCCTATTTCTGTAATGAAAACAGCCGGAGAAGGCGGTGCATGGGGCATCGCTCTACTTGCTTCTTATCTTGTAAATAATGATAAGAAACAATCTCTTGCCGATTTCCTGGATGAAATAGTATTTGCTGGAGACGCAGGTATCGAAGTTTCACCTACAGCCGAAGAGGTAGATGGCTTTAATACATATATTAAAAATTACATGGCAGGACTACCTATTGAAGAAATAGCTGTCAAATTAAAAAAATAAATAACAGAAAATTCAGAGCTGTTTTGTTCAACTGAATCATCTTTAAACACCAAATTTACAAATAACTATGAATGATAATAAAATAATGAATCGCGCAGCGGACAATATTCGTATCCTCGCCGCTTCAATGGTAGAAAAAGCTAATTCCGGACATCCGGGTGGCGCAATGGGAGGTGCAGACTTTATAAACGTACTATTCTCTGAGTTTTTAGTATATGATCCTGAAAATCCTCGTTGGGAAGGTCGTGACCGTTTCTTCCTAGACCCGGGACATATGTCACCAATGCTATATTCCGTGCTAGCGTTGACGGGCAAGTTTACGATGGAGGAACTTTCTCAGTTCCGTCAATGGGGAAGTCCTACTCCGGGACATCCCGAAGTAGATGTAATGCGTGGCATTGAAAATACATCCGGTCCATTAGGACAAGGTCATACATTTGCAGTAGGCGCCGCTATTGCCGCAAAATTCCTCAAAGCACGTTTGGGTGACGTGATGAATCAAACCATCTATACATATATTTCCGATGGTGGTATCGAAGAGGAAATATCACAAGGAGCAGGACGCATTGCCGGACACTTAGGATTAGATAACCTCATTATGTTCTACGACTCTAATGATATTCAGTTATCTACTGAGTGTAAGGATGTCATGAGTGAAGATACTGCAAAAAAATATGAAGCATGGAACTGGAAAGTCATTACTATTAATGGTAACGATCCAAACCAAATTCGTGAAGCATTGAAAGAAGCCAAAGCAGAAAAAGAACGTCCGACTCTAATCATCGGCAAAACAGTGATGGGCAAAGGTGCACGCAAAGCGGACAACTCAAGTTATGAAGCAAACTGCGCAACACATGGTGCTCCGCTCGGAGGTGACGCTTACATTAACACAATAACTAATCTGGGCGGTGATCCTACAAAACCATTCCAAATTTTCCCCGAAGTAAAAGAACTCTATGCAAAACGTGCTGCCGAACTGAAAGAAATCGTATCGAAAAAATATGCAGCAAAAGCAGAATGGGCGAAAGCTAACCCTGAGCTAGCTGCTAAAATGAACGATTGGTTTGCGAACAAAGTACCGACAGTAAATTGGGCAGGTATCGAACAAAAAGCTAATGCGGCGACCCGTAGTGCTTCAGCTACTGTCCTGAGCGCATTAGCAACACAGGTCGAAAATATGATCGTCGCATCAGCGGACCTTTCTAATTCTGACAAGACTGACGGATTCTTGAAGAAAACCCACGCCTTTACAAAAGGTGACTTTACAGGAGCTTTTTTCCAAGCAGGTGTAGCAGAGTTGACAATGGCTTGCTGTTGTTTAGGTATGGCTCTTCATGGTGGTGTAATTCCGGCTTGCGCTACTTTCTTTGTATTTTCTGATTATATGAAACCTGCTGTACGCATGGCTGCTTTAATGGAGTTACCGGTAAAATTCATTTGGACTCATGATGCGTTCCGTGTGGGAGAAGACGGACCGACTCATGAACCAGTGGAACAAGAAGCTCAAATCCGCTTGATGGAGAAACTGAAAAATCATAAAGGACATAATTCTATGCTGGTTCTTCGCCCAGCAGACGCAGAAGAAACCACAATTGCGTGGAAACTAGCTATGGAGAATACCACGACTCCTACCGCACTGATTTTTTCTCGTCAAAACATTACGAATTTACCAGCAGGTACGGATTATGTACAAGCAAGCAAAGGTGCATATATTGTTGCCGGAGCCGACGAAAATCCGGATGTAATTTTAGTAGCTTCCGGTTCGGAAGTAGCTACATTGGTAGCGGGTGCCGAACTTCTTCGTAAAGACGGAATCAAACTTCGTATTGTTTCCGCTCCATCTGAAGGATTATTCCGCAGCCAAAGTAAAGAGTATCAGGAATCTATTATTCCTACAGGAGCTAAAGTATTCGGTCTGACCGCTGGACTTCCTGTAAACCTTCAAGGACTAGTTGGTGTTAATGGTAAAGTATTTGGTCTGGAATCATTCGGTTTCTCTGCTCCATATAAAGTATTGGACGAAAAGCTTGGTTTCACGGCTGAGAATGTATACAATCAAGTAAAAGAAATGCTTTAACGAGAAAATGTATAATCTTTGAGAAAGTGAAAAGCGGTTTACCGGCTTTTCACTCTCTCTCACTAAAAAAAGCAATATGAAGAAAATCGGTTTAGCATCAGATCATGCAGGCTTCGAACTAAAACAGTTCGTAAAAATCTGGCTCGAAGGACGCGGAATGGAATATCAAGATTTTGGTACTTATACTTCGGAAAGTTGTGATTATGCAGATTTTGCCCATCCTTTGGCATTGGCTGTGGAAGCAGGTGAATGTTATCCAGGTATTGCAATCTGTGGAAGCGGAAATGGTATCAACATGACATTGAATCATCATCAGGGAATCCGTGCCGCACTTTGTTGGATTCCGGAAATAGCTCATCTAGCTCGTCAACATAACGATGCCAATGTGCTTGTAATGCCTGGGCGCTTTATCACCACCGAGGAAGCCGATCAAATCATGACCGAATTCTTTAATACTAAATTTGAAGGCGGACGTCACCAGAGACGTATTGAAAAAATTCCTGTTAAGTAAATAACAAAGAGCAAAGTAAATGGACTGAAATAAATTCAATATTTACCAGAAAATAAACCGCCTCAAACAGAACTGCACTTCAAAAGTTAAGCAAAAAACTTCTGAAGTGCAGTCTTTTATATCAACATATATATTTGAAAAAATCCAACGATTACTTCTCAAGTAAAAAATGATCTTCACTTCTGTATATAACTTGTGAATCTCACATACCTATAATATAACATTAAAATGAGTAAGAAAATACAATCTCTATAATAAATTGGGAAGTAAAAGTAATAAAGATATTTTGTCAATAAAGACATCAATCGGAAAGATTTAATTCCCAGTTTTTACTTGAGAACAAATTTCACTTTTATATGCTCTCTACTAAAAAAGCATTGTTATGAAATAATCTCAATGCCAAAGCTGCCCAACAAGCCTTCCAAACCATATCGGGAAAACCGTGCTTTACGCAAACGATTCTGATTAGGATTAATACTATAATATTGCGCTGTAGTAAAATCAGCACCTTCAAGATTGGTATGCTGAAATATTGTACGTGAAAGGTCGCACTCTTGAAAAACAGCACCTGAAAGATTGGCTCCGCTAAATTCCGCTTCCTGTAAGTTACATTTAACAAAATGAGTCCCTTGCAATTTCAGATCCTGAAAAATAGCATACGACAATATACACTCTTCAAATGAAAGCGATAACGAAAATCCATTACTGGCAGCCAAATTAGTACCCGTCATTTTACATTCATAAAAGGATACCTCTTGCCAAGAAGTATTACTTGCCATCAGTAGACTCAAATTACAATGTTCAAATCGACACTGCTCAAATAAAACTTTCCCGATACGCATCCCGGCAAAATTACAGTTCTTAAAATTACATCGGTAATACTCAACATCCAAAGAGAAGTGCGTAAAATCTATATTAATTAAATCTCTATTCTCCATCTGCCAGTCAGATTTTATAAAAATAACACTGAAACTCTATTTTTCTTAGCCAATCCATCTTACTATCAGATAAAATCCATCCGATAGCGTAATACAAAATAATGCGATTTCAATACAATATCCAATTTTTATGGAGCTTTTATCTCAACAATAGTAAAATCAGAGTTTCAACAGACTGGAAAGTCCCCTCTTCTTTTTTATTTTTTCTCAATGAATTATTTCAATAAAGACCTCCCTTCGTGTATTCTATCCTAATTTCAACCGAACGTTATACATCACTCTTTTCCCTTTTTTATTCCTGACGCAAGTCTGGAATACGCCCATATTTATTCTATATAAGTCTACGCCTTATTATCCTTGTCTTTTATCTGAAATACCCTTATTCTTTAATTGAGTTAGACTATTAATCCTTACCGAAATAGTAATCTTTCAAAATAGTTGTCTATGTCTAAACTATTTTCCCAATATCTTGTCTGCTAGAGCTCTACCTAATGCCTTACATAGCTCAAGACTCTCAGGCTTTACTCCATACTTCATTTCAACCGGTGTGCCAACAATTTCAAATTTCAATCGTTCACTTATTTCAGTAATTCGCTTGACAACCTGACCAGACCAACTAAAACTTCCAAAATATCCTAAATAATGATCCTTTATATCACGGCAAACAAGCTTACCTAACAAAGATTCCATTTCCGGAAATAAAGCTCCATTATATGTAGGAGCTCCCACAGCCAAACCATTATAACGAAAAACATCTGCAATGATATACGAATGATTCACCCGCATTACATCATGCATGATAATTTTTTTCACTCCCTGCTCCGAAGCACCCTCAGCAATGGCTTCAGCCATCTGCTCGGTATTGCCATACATACTTCCGTAACAAACAACAAGTCCTGCCTCGGTAGCATAACGACTCAGCCGGTCATATGTAGCCACTACACGCGGAATCTGTACGGTCCACACAGGTCCGTGGGTAGAAGCAATAACTTTAATATCCAAACCTTGTAACTTCTGTAGAGCCTTTTGAACCGGAGAACCATATTTTCCGACTATATTAGAATAATAGCGTTCCATCTCACTCCAATACCATTCCGTATCCATCGATATATCCAAAACCCCTCCATTCAACGCACCAAAACATCCGAATGCATCACCTGAAAAGAGTACATTTTCCGTTTCGTCAAACGAAATCATCGTTTCCGGCCAATGCACCATAGGTATCATATAAAATCTTAAGAGATGACATCCCAGCGAAAGCGAATCCCCTTCATCTATCGTCAAAAAGTTTCCAGTCTCACCATAAAAACCCGCCACCATATCAAAAGTCCTTTTATTTCCTACTAAGGTAATCTCCGGATAATATTTACGAATTAAATTGATTGAACCGGAATGGTCGGGTTCCATATGATTAATAATCAAATAATCAATGGGCCGGTCAACTATCACTTGTTTTATTTTATCTAAATATCTTTCAAAAAAGTCCACTTCTACCGTATCCACCAAAGCAATCTTTTCATCCGCTATAAGATACGAATTATACGAAACACCATAAGGCAATGGCCACATTCCTTCAAACAGAGGCTTGGTCCGATCATTTACACCCACATAATATATGTTACCTTTTATTTTCATTGTTTCAATCATTTATGTTTACTCTTCTTTAAGTTTCGCAGTTTTTTATCTTTCAGAGCATAAAAGAATTCTCATTTCTTTCACAAGTTAGAAAAAATAAGAATACAAATAAAAACTTTTTCCAAACAAGTTTGCCAACCTCACTATTTTCACTCCTTCACTACTCCTTTATAAAACTTTCCTTGATAGGACATACGCTGACGCATACGTTTTTTCACCATATCAGTGAATTCATAATTCTTCAATCCCCAATCGGGAGCAATCAACATCTTCTTTGGAGACTGTGATATAAAACGATCTAACACTAAATCCGGACGAAGACGCTCAATGTAATCAATTACCAAATCAGCATATTCTCCAGCCGTGTACAAATGAAACCGTTCAGGATCCTTCTGGTACTCATAAGCCATACGAGTACCCTTAATCAATTGCAACTGATGCAATTTCAAAGTAGTTAACGGAAGTTCCGACAAAACAGCAGCCTGTTCAATCATCTCTTTCCTTTCCTCCCCAGGCAATCCTAAAATCACATGTCCTCCCGTAAAGATATTACGTTCCGCCGTACGACAAATTGCGTCCTTTGCCACAGCGAAAGTATGTCCCCGATTGATACGCAATAGAGTTTCATCATTCGTGCTTTCTATACCATATTCAACAATTAAAAAAGCATATTGATTTATCTCTTCCAGATAATTCAACAAGGCTTCCGGCATACAATCGGGACGGGTTCCTATAACTAACCCTACCACATCCTGTACCGAAAGCGCCTCTTCATACTTCCGCTTCAGTTCGTCCAACCCGGCATAAGTGTTACTATAAGCCTGAAAATATGCCAAATATTTCATCTCAGGATATTTATGCGAAAAAAATGCTTTTCCTTCTTCCATTTGGAGAGAAATACTTTTTCCCGTGTCGCAATAGGCAGGATTAAATGTTTGATTATTACAATATGTACATCCTCCCCATCCCACAGAACCATCACGGTTAGGACAAGAGAAACCGGCGTTCAATGAAATTTTCTGAACTTTATAAGGAAAATGCTTTTTCAGAAAAACATTAAACTCGTTATAAAGGGAAACCGTATTGATATTATTTTTGTTCATAACGGACGCAAAAATAACAAAATAAGAAGAGGTATCCACCGAATTTTCATTACTTTTGCAGCAATTATCAAAAACAAACTGTTACTATAATGAAAAAAACAACGCTTCTATTTATATTATGCCTCTTAACCGCTACTTTTACTGAGGCTGCCGACAAGCTGAGTTTAAAAGATGTCATTAATGGTGCTTATCGCTCACAACGTATTTACGGAGTTAATCCTTTATTAGACGGAGAACATTATGCTCAAATCAGTCCCGACAGCAAACGTATTGTTAAATATTCCTTTAAGAACGGAAAAGAAGCCGGTGTTATTTTTAATGTAGAAACGGCTCGTAACCATAAATTAAAGAATATTGACGGCTACATCATGTCGCCGGATGAAAGCCGGATCCTTATCCAGACAGAAACCAAACCTATATATCGCCGTTCGTTTACTGCTCAATACTATATATATACAGTAAAGAACAACACATTGGAACCTTTATCTAAAAACGGTCCGCAACAAGTGCCTTTATTTTCTCCAGACGGAAACAACATCGCTTTTGTACGAGATAACAATATTTTCCTTGTAAAACTCTTATTCAACAACAGTGAATCTCAAATAACCAAAGACGGCAAATTTAACCAAGTACTTAATGGAATCCCCGATTGGGTAAACGAAGAAGAATTCGGTTATAATCGAGCTTTCGATTTCAGTGCCGATAGCAAAATGATTGCTTATATCCGTTTCGATGAATCTCAGGTGCCCATGTTCTCTTTCCCTTTATACAAAGGTATGGCTCCTTCATTGACTCAATTCGACGAATATCCGGGAGCATACAGTTACAAATATCCGGTAGCCGGAGCAAAAAATTCAAATGTCACCGTACATACATTCGATATAAAAAGTAGAGTAACCCGTAAAATGGAGCTTCCATTGGATGCCGACGGATATATTCCACGTATCAAGTTTACACAAAATCCGGATATGTTAGCCATAATGACTCTAAACCGTAACCAAAACCGTTTCGATATTTATATGGCGAATCCTCGTTCTGCCGTATGTAAACTGATTGTACGCGATGAAGCTCCTCAATATATTAAAGAGAGCGCATACGAAAATATTGTATTCTACAAAGACCATTTTGCACTTATGAGCGAACGCGACGGATATAACCATATTTATTGGTACACATTGGGAGGGAACTTAGTAAAACAAGTAACGAAAGGCAATTATGAAGTTACTTCATTTATCGGTTGGGATCCAACGACCAATACATTCTATTTCGAAAGTAACGAGGGGAATCCGTTACGTAATGCTACCTATAAAATCGACTCAAAAGGAAAAAAGACCGAACTAACTAAGGAACATGGAAGCAATAATTCTATATTCAGCACCAACTTCCGTTATTTTATGAATATGTATTCTAATCTGAATACTCCTCCGGTATATACTCTGAATGACAACAACGGGAAGGTTCTCATTACATTATTGGACAATGAAGCTCTGAAAGAGAAACTTAGTAAAATAAACATGCCTAAAAGAGAACTGTTTCAATTCACTACTTCTGATGGCACACAACTTAACGGATGGATGGTGAAACCCAACAATTTTGATGCGTCAAAGAAATATCCGGTTATTATGTATCAATATAGCGGCCCCGGTTCACAAATGGTAAAAGATAGTTGGAACGTAGGCGGAAGAGGCGAAGGATGCATTTGGGAAGCATATTTGGCACAAGAAGGATTTATCAGCGTATGTGTTGATGGACGTGGAACGGGCGGAAGAGGTTCGGAATTTGAAAAATGTACCTATCTGAATCTAGGTGTGAAAGAAGCACAAGACCAAGTAGAAGCTGCCAAATATTTAGGCTCGCTACCTTATATAAATAAAGAAGCCATAGGTATTTGGGGATGGAGCTACGGAGGCTATAATACCTTGATGTCAATGAGTGAAGGTACGCCCGTATTTGCAGCCGGGGTAGCCGTAGCACCTCCAACCTGCTGGAAATATTACGATTCGGTCTATACGGAACGTTTTATGCGAACTCCTAAAGAAAATGCTGACGGTTATCGCATCTCTTCTGCATTGGAGCGCATAAACAACTTACATGGAGAGTTGTTACTAGTACATGGTTTGGCCGATGATAACGTTCATTTCCGTAATACGGCAGAATATAGTGAAGCATTGGTACAAGCGGGTATTCCATTCCAAATGCAAGTATATACTAATCGCGACCATGGCATTAGAGGAGGAAATACAAGTTATCATATTTACTCGCTCATTGCCAAATTTTTTAAAAGCCATTTAAAATAAAAACAAGAGTTCAATCATGTTCATAAAGATAGTCATTTGGATATTGGGAATCATAATAGCATTGTATACTATAAGATTTTGCATACTTATATATATAAGAAAAAAAAGCATTAAAGGAAAAGCAGTGATTATGGATGAAAAAGGGATACCTATTAAATCAATTCCCTTACCATATGTTCACAACGTACCGGCTAACGAAGCTGTAGTAATCGTACGAGTTGCTGTTTTTTATCAAGGTATGATTTATTTGAAAGAACGTCCTTCCACTGATTTTTATGAACCGGGAAAGCTTGACTTGCCTTTTGAATTCTACTATTCGGTTAGTTTACCCCTCAAGAAGTTTGTAAATAACCAATTAAAGAAGTTTATTGTCCGTGAGGAGACCGAGATACGTTACAGCATTCGATATATGTATCACGATGAAAAGATAGGTAGATGCGTTTATCTATACTTTATATATCTCGAGAATGAAAAAGACCTAAAATTATCGGGAGGTAAACTTTGGACATTAAAACAGATTGAGCAGAATGTAAACAAAGGAGTATTCTCTTCTCTATTTGAAAATGAACTTGAACATTATAAAGTAACCATCCCCATATGGGAGGAATATCATTCTTAATAAAGATATCTCTAAACTATCTATAAAGCAAAAATATACAGGGAATCTTAGAAAGATCGGGTATTTTTCCTTTCCATTCCTTTAATGTGCGGGTCTTTATATATTCTCCTTCACACGTCAGATTAGCAGCAATACACATCTTTGTTTGCGGACGACAAGTACGTAAGATATCTTCCGCCATCTTATTGTTCCGATAAGGAGTTTCTATAAAAAGTTGCGTTTGATTTTCCGTATAAATACGTTGTTCCAATAATTTCAACGCCTTGACTCTCTCCCCTGCTTCAATAGGCAAATAACCATTAAAAGCAAAACTCTGTCCGTTAAAACCTGATGCCATAACGGAAAGAATAATAGAAGAAGGTCCGACTAATGGAATAACTTTCAAATTCTTCCTTTGTGCGATAGCTACGACATCCGCTCCGGGATCGGCTACCGCCGGACAACCGGCTTCGGAAATAACTCCCATGGGAAAGCCATCCTGCAAGGGTTTCAAATAACCGGAAATATCTTCGGGAGAAGTATGTTTATTCAATGGATAAAAATTTAACGTATCAATCTCAATCTCACGTTCCACTTTCTTTAAAAAACGGCGTGCAGAACGTATATCTTCTACAATAAAATGTTTTATTTGAAGAATAATTTCCTTATTATAAGAGGGTAAAACAGACTCTATTGAAGTATCACCTAACGTTACTGGTAACAAATACAATGCGGTTTCCATAAAATGACAAATTTATAGCTTAAACTCAATATCAGCCAACATCTTTCTATAATCATTATCTTCCAGTAGCTCAGCAATCGTTACATTCTTATTTTTTTTCATGTAAGCATCTATCATCTGTGCTCCCACCCAAACGCCTAATTCAAAAGGTGAATCATCTCCAAAACAAGCCGTGCACGGAGCCGGACGCAAATACATACGAAGCAACATCGGATCTTTGGCATCCAAATGGTTATTCCGAAGCATATAATTCCAGATTTCCGTCCGATTTTTCTCACACCACGCAGCTTCTTCCTTCGTATAACCGATTTCTTCTTCTAATGAATCATAGTCAAGTATCTGTGCAATAATCCAATGCATCTTTCCACTATGCATTATGTGATCGACTAACGAACGGTTCCAATTCCAAGGGATAGGATATTCACTAATCAGGTAATATACAAAACAATCGGGAACAATACGGGATGGTTCCATTGTACGACATTGATAATCATAGTAATATTTCTTATATAAAGGATAATCAGCTCCCATATATTTATCAATGCTGAACCCTAAAATACTATCACCAACAACAACGGATTGGTTTAAAGCCGATATTTGAGCATATACTCTGGGAATCTTAAACGAGGGTATTTCCTTTTTTAACTTTCGAAATCCTTTAGTCAACTGTTGTTCAATGCCTTTCATATCCTCAAACTTCTCCATCGCATCCCGCATCAACACACGAATTGTAGAATCCGCATAAAAAGCCTTTAACCGACCGTTGATATTATTATCATCCACTTCACCAATCGTGAGCACATCTTCCACCAAAATTTTTGTTTCTTGCGGATACTCTGTATTCATCTTTTGTAAAGCAGAAAAGCTGTTGAGCGAGACATACTCGTTCAACAGCTTGTCAAATCGACAAACCTTAATATCCATGTCAGTGTCTTTGCCATCCTCTCCGGACAATTTCCATTGACAAGCAGCCAGACACAAACAGCATACTAGCAGGATATAAGATTTATGCCACATATTTTTTAACCGTAAATAATTTTTCCGTTCTCGTCCTTATATTCATCAAGACCCTTTTCATAAGTAGCCATTGCACGCAAGCTCATACCCACACTGGAGAATCCGCCGTCGTGGAAAAGGTTTTGCATAGTCACTTTTTTCGTTAAATCAGAGAACATAACAATACAGTAGTCAGCACATTCGGCAGCCGAAGCATTACCCAACGGAGACATACGGTTAGCAAAATCAAACAGTTTATCCATACCTTTCACACCCGATCCTGCTGTAGTCATAGTAGGTGACTGAGAAATGGTATTGACACGTACCTTGCTTTCACGTCCGTAAATATATCCGAAACTGCGGGCAATAGACTCAAGCAAAGCTTTTGCATCCGCCATATCGTTATAACCATAGAACGTACGCTGAGCAGCTACATAGCTTAGCGCCAAGATAGAACCTTCTTCGGCTATAGCATCTAACTTTTTGGCTGATTGAATCATTTTATGGAACGAAACAGCAGAGATATCCAATGTTTTCTCCAACATATCATAATCCAAGTCATCATATGTACGTTTCTTACGTACATTAGGAGACATTCCGATGGAATGCAATACAAAATCTATTTTACCTCCTAAAACTTCCATAGAACGTTTGAAAACATTTTCCAAATCTTCTACCGAAGTGGCGTCTGCCGGAATCACTTCACAGTTCAATTTTTCGGATAAAGCCGACACTTCACCCATTCTTACGGCAACCGGAGTATTAGACAATGTAATCACTGCACCTTCTTCCACCGCTCTTTCAGCTACTTTCCAAGCTATTGACTGCTCGTTTAACGCACCAAATATGATGCCTCGTTTTCCTTTCAACAAATTATAACTCATACCTAAACTTAATGTTAAATTTGGTTGCAAAGATAAGACTATTTAAATTAATAATCGAAAAATATCAATTAAATTGCCCTAATACAACAAAAAAAGATGCATTTTGATTGCTCAATAAAGGGGTTTGCGTTAAATTTGCCTCCTAAGTAATTTAAAGGCATTAACTCTTTTACAAAATTCAATCATTAATTACTCATAATATACTAATTTATACACAATGAAAAAAACATGGATGTATGCAGTTGGTTGCGCCTTAATGGCATTCACCGCATGTAACCAACCTGCACAACAAGAGGTTTCGGCTATTTTAGATCCACACGTGTACGAAAATCTTCCGTTTAAGATGGAGAAAGTAATACAGCCGTCTTTCAATTCTTACGAAGTAAATATTATTGATTTCGGGGCAAAACCCGGAGGTCTGGAACTAAACACGGCAGCCATAAATAAGGCTATTAAGGCAGTACATGAAAAAGGAGGCGGCAAAGTAGTTATTCCGGCCGGATTGTGGTTAACAGGCCCCATCGAACTTTTGAGTAACGTAAACTTGTATACGGAAAAAAATGCTTTAGTTGTATTCTCTTCCGACCATAGTTTATACCCTATCATCCACACGTCTTTCGAAGGTTGGGAAACTCGCCGTTGCCAATCCCCTATCTCGGCACGGAATGCGGAAAATATAGCTATTACCGGTTATGGTACTTTCGATGGAAACGGCGAAACATGGCGTCCTGTAAAAAAGGGGAAACTCACCGAAGGCCAATGGAGAAACTTGCTTAAATCTGGTGGAGTCACCAATGAGAGAGGTGATGTATGGTATCCGAGTGAAAGCGGACTGAAAGGAGCCATGAGTGCGCATAAATTCCAACAAGGACAAGCAAACGATAAGGAATGGGAAAGCGTCCGTGATTTCCTCCGTCCGGTAATGGTCAGCATCGTAAAATGCAAAAAAGTATTGCTCGAAGGAGTAACTTTTAAAAACTCCCCTTGCTGGTGTATTCACCCCCTTTCATGCGAAGACATTACCTTAAATAAAGTCAGCGTATCAAACCCGTGGTACTCCCAGAACGGTGATGCGCTTGACCTCGAATCTTGTAATAAGGCCTTGGTGGTTAACTGTTCTTTCGACGCTGGAGATGATGCTATTTGCCTGAAATCCGGAAAAGATGAAGAGGGACGTCGCCGTGGAGAACCCTGCCAAAATGTAATTGTGAAAGACAACGTAGTATTGCACGGACACGGAGGATTCGTTGTGGGAAGCGAGATGTCGGGTGGTGTGCGGAATATCTATGTGGATAACTGTACCTTCCTAGGAACAGATGTCGGACTCCGTTTTAAAAGTAGACGCGGACGCGGCGGTTTGGTAGAGAATATTTATATAAGCAACATCAATATGATCAGTATTCCAGCCGAAGCGATTCTATTTGATTTATTCTACGGCGGAAAATCTCCAGTGGAAGTAACGGCTGAAGATACCAAAGATAAATCTCCGGTAATCCCCCCTGTAACCGAAGAAACTCCGGCTTTCCGCAATATTTACATTTCCAATATAGCCTGCAAAGGTTCCGGTCGCGCTATCTTTTTCAACGGTCTGCCGGAAATGCCCATCCAAAATATTAACATAGATAATATCATAGTTACTGATGCAAAAGAAGGTATTGTACTGAGTCGGGCTGATAGTGTTAAAATAAATAACGTAACAATCCGCACATTGCAACCCGCTCCTACCGTTAGCATGAAAAACGTACAAAATGTGACTATCAACGGTAAATCCTACAAAGATGTCGGAGAGAAACCCGAAGAACTGAACTTCTAAAGATTATAAAATTAGAACAATACACATTTTTTACTATGATTCCGCGAGCTGCTCTTAGCAGTATTTAAAGCCTCTTATACAACGAACGTTCGTTTATCGTTAAACGAACGTTCGTTTGTCTCATAATGAACGTTCATTAGCGGAAAAGAGAGCGTTCTTTATAAACTATCTGGTAAAAGAAAACTTTCCATTCACCGCATTGTTTGCTTTTTTCCTTTCCTTAAGTTCCTGAATTCGCATTTATCAAATTTACGGACAGTCATTAATATATACCGATCTATACTTAATCAGACTATAAAAAGAAAATTTACCGATTGATTTGTGCCTCTTTTCAAAGAAGTTATTATTATAAAAACTTCTCCTTCAAAAATCCTCCATTCCCCTGACATAGGAATATTCTAAATACAGAAAACTATTTAAATTTAAATAAACTTCTCCGGAGATTTGACAATTTAACGTGTATACCGTATTTTTGCAAAAAACAATATGTAATCATGAAACGTATAACAACCATCTTAATTGCCAGTCTTATATGCGGCACTTCACAATCAGTATGGGCACAAGCCAAAGAAAAAAACATATCGGTAACGATTCAAAATGACTGGAATCAAGAGAAAAAGAATGAACCGGTTGTAATAAAGTTAAATCAACTAAATGTCAACTTTGCGATAAATTCAGCTCGCGTTTGGGATGATAATAAAGAAATTCCATCGCAAATAGATGACTTGAACCGTGACGGAGATGCAGATGAATTAGCTTTTGTTATAGATATTCCTGCTAAAAGTGCCAAGACATTGAAAGTAACGTTCTCATCACAACCGGCTACCGTTACCTATCCGGCACAAGTATATGCTCAAATGAAACTGAACGATAAAGGAAAAAAGAATCCTTCCATTCAATATTTATCTGTTCCGGGAACAACGCCTGCCAAAGAAATCTATAGTGCATTGTTTCATCACGGCCCGGCTTTTGAATCAGACTTGGTAGCTTACCGCATCTATTTTGACAACCGCCAGTCAATAGATATTTACGGCAAAAAATTACAACAACTGGAGCTAGCCAAGAGTAACTATTATAGTAGTACTGAACTAAGAAAGCAAGGTTATGGCAATGATGTGCTTTGGGCAGGAAAAACAGTTAGTGTAGGTTCTTTCCGCGGATGGGAAAACAATGAACCTCAATATATAGATAAGGTAAGCTTACGTAGCGAAGGAATCATTGCATACGGCCCCATCCGTACAATTATTGAAGTGGAAGACCGTAACTGGGAATATCAGGGGAAAAAACTGAATATGAAACAACATTATATTTTATATGCCGGACATCGGGACTTGCAGGTAAATATCTCCTTTAAAGAAGCTTCGGTAAAAGAAAACACCTTCTGCACCGGAGTTATGAAAGTTGAAGAACAGAATGTAGGTTTCCTTCAAGCCAACGGATTAGCCGGCTCATGGGGAACTAATCTGCCAGAAAAGACCGACACCATAAACAATCCAAGAGAAACTGTAGGGTTAGGAGTATGCGTTCCCAAACAATATGTAAACAGCACTATGGAAAACGCAGCCAATTATTTAGTGATAATGGATACCGACGGAGGCCAGAATCTCTCTTACCACCTTACTTTCTGCACGGCAAAAGAAGATAAAGGTTATAAGGAAAGCAAAGAATGGTTCGCTTACCTTCGTCAATGGCAAAAGGAATTGCAGCATCCTTGTCGAATTACTGTAAAGCCTTAATAAAGGACATATACCTTATCTGAGAAAGACATGAGTGAAAAGAGATTTTATCTCTACCTTGCCACTTAAAATTAATCTATGGTGAAAAAACAACCGGCGATAATCTGTGTCTGGAATTTAAAGAACAAAACAAATTTAATATTACATGAAAAAAACAACATTCGTAATTGCTCTTTGTACGTTGCTTGGCATGCCAAGTCTTAATGCACAAGAGAACTATGTCTCTAAAGTTTGGGTAGCCGACCAAGGAAACGGCACTTATAAGAATCCGGTATTGTATGCTGATTATTCTGACCCGGATGTATGTCGTGTAGGAGATGATTATTACCTCACTTCATCTAGCTTCAATTGTATTCCGGGCCTTCAGATTCTACATTCCAAAGATTTGGTAAATTGGAGCTTCGTAGGAGCTGCTCTTCCTTAC
>ERZ825137.1366-NODE-1366-length-31877-cov-18.469424_pt1 | contig 31877 bp, 29 predicted proteins | sample MGYA00519873_ERZ825137 | MGnify/ENA primary metagenome ERZ825137 (study PRJEB31778, sample SAMEA3449190) | human gut metagenome | biome: human gut; feature: human-associated habitat; material: faeces | place: United Kingdom | collected 2010/2012 ...
CCCTTGTGTAAAGGGAGGTGCCGAACGAATGTGAGGCGGAGGGATTGTAAAAACCAAATCCGATACATCCGCAAAAGTCGGTAGCACCGCCGTGCCGCACTCAACATATTGTTTTTCATTTCCCGACCCGATACCTTTAATAACGACATATTGTATTTGCACAATGAAACGCAACTTGAAATATTCGCTGTTATTTGGTCGATTTTTGATTAAGTTCAAAAAACTTTTAGTAAATTTTTGAATAAGCTATTGCCAAAAATATACTAAAATGGTAAAATATGGCAGAAATCAAAAAACGGAGGTTAAATATATGGAAAGAAATCTTAAAGTGGTGTTGACGGCAGAAGGAAACGAATTCGGGGCGAATTGTGTAAAAGCGCTTGCTTCCTACGGCTGCGAGGTGAAGCTCGTTAAAAAGGACGGCAAAAAGCTCCTTGAGGCAATCGAAAACGAAAAACCGAACGCAGTTGTTATGGACGCATTTTTGTCGAACATAGACGCTCTCGGCGTTGTCGAAAGGCTCAAAGGCAGCAAAAAATTCGACGATATGCTCATAATGGTAATGTCGGGGGTTGACAATCAGCGTTTTGAGCAGGAAATCCTCTCGGCAGGCGTCGATTATTATTTCAGAAAGCCGTTTGATGTCAATGTTATGGGCGAGAGAATACGCAGAATGTCCGACAGGTCGCAGAAATTCACAACGCAACATACCGACCTCGGCGAGACGCAGGATTTGCAGGTTATAGTCAGCGAGATTATGCACTAGATAGGCGTGCCTGCGCACATAAAGGGTTATCAGTATCTGCGTGAGGCGATTATCCTTTCAATTGACGACACGGAAATGATGAATTCCGTAACAAAGGTGCTTTATCCGACTGTTGCGAAGAAGTTTTCGACCACACCGTCGAGAGTTGAGCGGGCAATCCGCCACGCAATCGAGGTTGCGTGGGACAGGGGAGATGTCGATGTTCTGTCGTCCTACTTCGGATATACGATTCAGTCGAGCCGCGGCAAGCCCACCAATTCCGAATTTATCGCAATGATAAGCGACAAATTACGGCTTAATATGAAAATTTCATAAACGAAAGCCCTCGGTGTATAAGTGATTTTATGCTGTGGCTTATAGAGAACGCTAATTGCTAACAAACAAAGGCTCCCTTTACAAGGAAGGCTCGGTAAGCTTTTAATTTCTGCTGAATTTAGCGGGCGACCGCAGGTCGCCCCTACGGGTTGTGCGATGCTGTATCGGGTAGGGCGGGGGCTTGCTCCCGCCGTGAAAATCAGCGTGTTTATAATAACTTTCGGCTTATTAGGGCAGTGTGTTTACTATGTCCTTACACCCTTTCTACTGTCTATCACACAATATTAAAAACCAAAATTTAACACAATAAAAATCCCCCTACGGTAAGAGCCTATCTCAAACCGTAGGGGGTATTTTATATAGTTTACACTTTACTGATTTTCCACAACGACCCGAAACGCCAATTCCTGTGCCTGTTCAACAGTTTCGAGTGTGCCTGCCTGCCGTCTGAACTCCGCTCCGCCCCGAAGTCCTTTCATATACCAGGCGGCATGCTTTCTTGCCTCTTTCATTCCGATTTTTTCGCCCTTGTATTCGCAAATGAGCTTGATATGCTTTACCATTACTCTCATTCTCTCGCTTACGGGCGGTTCGGGGATAATTCTGCCCTCGTTGAGATATGCGTTTATCTGCGAAAATACCCAAGGTCTGCCGAGCGCACCTCTGCCGACCAAAAGAAAATCGCAGTTTGTTTTTTCAAACATCAGCGCCGCAGTCTGCCCGTCAACAATATCTCCGTTACCGATTACTGGAATTGAAACCGAACGCTTTACCTCGGCGATTATATCCGTGTTTACGGGAGGGGCGTACATTTGCTGTCTTGTCCGACCGTGAACGGTAACAGCCGCCGCACCGACTTCCTCGGCTCTTCTTGCCATATCAACCGCATTTATGCTGTCAAAATCCCAGCCCGAACGCATTTTTACCGTTACGGGGAGCTCTGTTGCGCCGACAACGGCTTTTACAATGCTCTGTGCAAGCTCGGGATTTCTCATAAGCGAAGCTCCGCCGCCGTTTCCTGCGATTTTAGGTGCGGGACAGCCCATATTTATGTCAATGAAATCGGGTTTTGTTTCAAGAACGGAGCTGACGCTCTGCGCCATAATTTCTGGGTCGCTTCCGAATATCTGCACACCTGCGGGGCGTTCTTTTTCATTGAGGGTCATCAATTCCTTTGAATTCTTATCGCCCATGGTAACGCCCTTTGAGCTTATCATTTCCGAAACGGTATAAGCCGCACCGTATTCACGGCAAATCTCACGGAACGCCCTGTCCGCAACGCCTGCCATAGGTGCGAGAGCCGCAAAACCTTCAATTTTCAAATTTCCGAACTGCATAAAACCAACCTCTAAAGAATTTCAGCATATTTTACCATAAATACATTTTTATCTCAACCGTTGCGGCATAATTTTTAGTGCAAAATATAAAAAGATATGGTACAATATCGGTGTAAATAAATTTTCTTAAAATTCGGTGAAAAATATGAAGCTATTGATTTTAGACGGAAACAGCATACTCAACAGGGCGTTTTACGGCATAAAGCTGCTCACGACCAAGGACGGACGGTATTCGAACGCCATCTACGGCTTTTTGAATATTCTTCTGAAGCTTGAAGAGGATGTGGTACCCGACAGCGTCGCCGTAACCTTTGACCTTAAAGAGCCGACCTTCAGGCACAAAATGTATGACGAATACAAGGCGGGCAGAAAGCCTATGCCGCCCGAGCTTGCCGAGCAGATGCCCGTGTTAAAGGAAATCCTCTGCGCACTCGGATATAAAATCGTTACAAAGCCGGGTTTTGAGGCGGACGACCTTATCGGTACGCTCTCCCATAACTGCGGAGACGGCAATGAAAGCTTTATCGCTACGGGGGACAGGGACAGCTTACAGCTTGTAAGGGACAATGTTACTGTTTTGCTTGCGGCAACAAAGATGGGCAGACCCGAAACCGTAAAATACGACACTGAGGCGGTAAAGGAAAAGTACGGTGTTGAGCCTGTGCAGATGATTGACATCAAAGCGCTTATGGGCGACAGCTCGGACAATATTCCCGGTGTTGCGGGAATAGGCGAAAAAACCGCATCGTCGCTGATTGCGACCTTTGGTTCGATTGATAATATTTACGAAAATATCGATACGATAGACATAAAGGAGTCTGTCAGAACAAAGCTTAAAAACGATAAAGAAAAAGCGTATTTGAGCTATAAGCTCGGAAAAATCGATGTCAATGTTCCGATTGATACCGATATAAATTCATACAAAAAGTGCGAGGGCGACCCGGAAAAGGCAAGAAAGCTTCTGACCGAATATGAAATGTTCAAAATTCTTGAAAGACTTTCTCTGCCAGCCGCCGCAGTCTCGCAGGTAAAGGACGAAAAGACCGCCGCACCCGAAAAGAGCGCTGATATTACGCTCCTTGAAAAGTCGGTAAATGAAGAAAAAGAGCTTTTCTTTGCTTTTGAAACCGATAAACTCGGGCTTACGGGGATTTGCGCCGCCGACTCTGAAAATGTTTATGAATTCACGGCTGACGGGGATATTGAAAAGATTTTTTCAATGCTGTGTGACCCCTCCGTCAAGACCTGTACCTACAATTCAAAGGCGGTTTACTCATATTTCTTCAAAAAAGGCGAAGAGATAAAAGATATTGACTTTGATATTTTGCTCGGTGCATATTTGCTCAACCCGTCCGCAAAGGATTATTCCGTAAAGCGCCTTGCGGCGGAGTTTTCCGTACCGTATTTTGAGTACGGCAACGAAACCCTTTCCGACATTTCAGCTTACAGGGTGCTCAAAAGCCGTATTCACTCAAGGCTTGAAAGCACCGACAATACAAAACTGTTTAATGAGATTGAAATGCCGCTTGCCAAAGTGCTCTCCTCGATGGAGGTTTACGGCATTAAGGTTGACAGAGAGGGCATTGAGGAATTCTCGGACAGGCTTTCCGCCCGTATTGACGAGCTTCAGAAAGAAATTTATTCGCTTGCGGGCAGGGAATTTAATATAAACTCTCCCAAGCAGTTGGGCGAGGTGCTTTTCGACGACCTTGCAATACCCACAAAGAAAAAGACGAAAACGGGATATTCCACCAATGCCGATGTGTTGGAGGGGCTTGCCGAGGATTACGAAATCGTAAGGTTTATCCTTGAATACAGAACGCTTGCAAAGCTGAAATCGACATACTGCGACGGGCTTATAAAGCAGATTTCCTCGGACGGCAGAATTCACACGACCTTTAATCAGACGGAGACAAGAACGGGCAGAATATCGTCAGTTGAGCCCAATCTTCAGAACATTCCCGTAAGGACGGAGCTCGGCAGGGAAATGAGGAAATTCTTTATCGCCGAGGACGGAATGACATTTATCGACGCCGACTATTCGCAGATTGAATTGCGTGTTTTATCGGATATTGCGAACGACCGAAATATGATAGACGCCTTTAACAGCGAGACGGACATACACACCACCACCGCCTCGCAGGTGTTCAAAATTCCGCTTGACAAGGTCTCTCCGCTTATGCGTTCAAGGGCAAAGGCGGTAAACTTCGGCATAGTTTACGGTATCGGCGCATTTTCGCTTTCAAAGGATATAGGCGTTTCGAGAGCCGAGGCTGACAAGTATATCAAGGACTATCTGCACCATTACTCTGGCGTTGACGAATATATGAAAAGCGTTGTCGAAAAGGCAAAGGCTGACGGTTATGTTTCTACGCTTTTCGGCAGAAGAAGATATTTGCCCGAGCTTTCCTCGTCAAACGGTATGCTTCGTTCGTTCGGCGAGCGAGTCGCAAGAAATATGCCGATACAGGGCACTGCCGCAGATATAATCAAAATCGCAATGATAAGGGTATATAACAGACTTAAAGCGGAAAATCTCAAGGCGAGACTTCTTTTGCAGGTGCACGATGAATTGATAGTCGAAGCTCCCGAAAATGAAGCCGAAGCTGTCAAAAAGATTGTTTCCGAGGAAATGGAAAATGCCTGCAAGATGAAAGTGCGACTTGTAAGCGACGCAAATATCGGCAAAACATGGTACGATGCGAAAGGATAACAAATGAAAAGAGCGATTTTCGTTTGCACGGGAAACACCTGCCGCAGTCCTATGGCTGAGGGGCTTTTCCGTGAATATCTTAAAAGTAAAAATGCAGACGGTATCGAGGTGTCCTCCGCAGGGCTTGCCTGCTTCTCGGGCGACGAACCCTGTAAGAATGCGGTCACGGCGGCGGCAGAGCTCGGTGCGGATATTTCTTCGCACCGTTCAAGGGCGCTTACAGCATACGATTTTACGGAAAACACATACTTTTTATGTATGACGGCGACTCACGAAGATATAATAAAAAAGGCTTATCCGAGTGCAAAGACCCGTGTTTTGGACATTCCCGACCCGTACGGCGGAAGCCTTGAAACATACAGAAAAACCGCCCTTGAAATTCAAAAGCGGTTTGACGGTATTCTTGATTTTTTAACGGGTGCGGAAATTGAAATTTCGCCTATGACCGAGGACGATATTAAGAGTATTGCGCTCATAGAAAAGGAATGTTTTTCCGACCCGTGGAGCGAGAAATCGCTTGCGGAGGAGCTTGAAAACCCCGTAGCCTGTTTCTTTACGGCGAAAATCGGCGGCGAAACGGTAGGGTATATAGGCTCTTTCAATGTTGTCGGCGAGGTTTCGATAACTAATGTTGCCGTGGGCGAAAAATTCAGAAAAAGGGGAGTTGCGACAAAGCTTCTGGAACATCTCGAAAAAGTGTGCCGCGAAAAAAATGCGGAGTTTATAACGCTCGAAGTGAGACAGTCCAACGAAAACGCAATTTCGCTTTATAAGAAATGCGGATTTGTAAATGTCGGGGAGAGAAAGAATTTTTATTCTCATCCGACGGAAAACGCCGTGTTGATGACAAAAACGCTTAAATAAATTCGGCAAAATGAAATTGAATGTCATAATATCGTAGGGCGAACTGTGTTCGCCCGCTTTTTGTTGCTGCTGAATTTGGCGGGCGACCGCAGGTAACTCATACAGGTGCGTTGCCATATCGGTAGGGCGGGGGCTTGCTCCCGCCGTTAATAAACATCGAATTATAATGTTAGTAGAACCAAGCCTTCCTCTGACGGGCAACATATGCGACCGCCGCCTGTGGCGGATAAAGGGAGCATCTGTCGGCGCAGCGGTCGATTTTGTGCGGCGCCCCAAGCCGCATAAACAAAATCGGGAACCGCAAGAGGGCAATAGGTGGCACGCCGCAGGCGTGACGGAAGGAGAGAGGCAATAAACATCAAATTTTCTTTATCTCTCCCTCAGTTTGATGTAACCTATTTCAACTCCTTCAGTCTCGCTTCGCTCGACAGCTCCCTCGGGGAGGGAGCGGAACTCCTCGGATAATTTCCGTCCACTCCTCGAAAAAACTCACACAACAAAAACAGCCTGTTACATAAAACGCAACAGGCTGTTTACTTATTCGTCCCATTTAAGCTCGTGGAGCTGACCCTCGCACAAAAGCTCGGGGAAATTCCACTGTCTTAACACCTCATAGGTTGCGATTGCAACTGTATTTGAAAGGTTCAGGCTTCTTGCCCGCTCGTGGTTGAGCATCGGCATACGCACACAGGTGTCGGGGTGGTTATACAATAAATCCTCGGGCAAACCCTTTGTCTCCTTTCCGAAGAAAAGATAGCAGTTGTCGGGATATTTCACATCCGAATAAATGTGCCTGCCCTTTGTTGTGAAAAAGTAGAATTTATCCTCGTGCTCCTTGTTTTTTTCAAGGAACTCGGCAAGGCTTTCATAATATGTAATATCCAAAAGATACCAGTAATCAAGACCCGCTCTTTTGAGCTTGCGGTCGTCTATCTTAAAGCCCATGGGGCCGACAAGATGAAGCCTTGCTCCCGTCAGTGCACAGGTTCTTGCGACATTGCCCGTGTTTTGCGGAATTTCAGGTTCAACCATTACTATGTTAATCGACATTTTTTTCTCTCCCGAATTTTTTTATCTATTTTAACATATTTTTCAAAAAATAAAAGAACTATACAATAATTATTTTTCCGTTTGCGTAAAGAATATTAGTACATCACAAAAACAAAGAGGTGAGAAAGATGAAAAAGCAAACGGAGAAAACGATGAAGGCCGTAGGTGCGAGCCTTGCTCTCGGTGCCGCTGCGGCTATGATCGGCTCGGCGATGAACGATGACCCGATGAAGAATATGAAAAAGACGGCTAAAAAAGCTATGAATACTTTTTCAAATATAGTTGATAATATGCAGAGTATGATGTAAAATCAAAGTAAGTCCGTTGCCGACGGTAACGGACATTTTTTATAAGGGGATAAATTATGAAAAAAGTAACAGCCGTACTTATCGTTCTCATATTTGTTTTTTCGCTGTGCTCCTGCTCTAAAAAAGAGCCGCGGGAGCAGACGACGGCACCCGAAACCACGAAAGAAATGAAATCCGAATTGCTCACAACCACCGAAAAAGCGGACGGTTCCGACGGCATTTCGGCGGATATTCTGCCTGCGGGCTCGGGCTCTGCGGTGTTGCAGGACGGAAAAACCTATACGGGTAAAGAACCGCTTGCCTGCGTTGAGTTCAAGGTTACGGACCCCGAGAACACAAGACAGCTTTCAACCGAGAAAAAAGGTTACGGCTTCGGCGTTGCAAAGGACGGCAAGCCTAACGATATTTCCGTAAAAAATCAAAAATATTTTGACGAAAACAATTTTAATGCGCTTTGCCTTGATACGGTTTCTTCGGAAAAGGTTTTGTATCTTACCTTTGACTGCGGTTATGAAAACGGCTATACCGCAAAAATCCTCGACACATTAAAAGAAAAAGGTGTAACAGCGGCATTTTTCTGCACTCTGCCGCAGGTAAAGCAGTATCCGGAGCTTATTTCAAGAATGATAAACGAGGGGCATATAGTGGGCAACCACTCGGTCACTCATCCGTCTTTCCCGACGCTTACAAGGACGCAGATGGCGCAGGAGATAAAGGGAATGGACGACTATTTGCGGACGAATTTCGGATATTCCGAGCCCTATTTCCGTTTCCCGATGGGCGAATATTCCGAGAGTGCGCTTGATTTGGTCGGTTCGCTCGGTTACAAGTGCGTTTTCTGGTCGCTTGCCTATTCCGATTGGGATCTCAACAACCAAAAGGGTGCGGATTACGCTTTCGACACCGTAACCGCAAGGCTTCATCCGGGTGCGGTAATACTTCTTCACGCCGTTTCGCCCGATAACTCAAACGCCCTTGCACGAATAATCGATTACGCGAGGGAAAACGGCTATGTTTTCAAATCTTTGCGAGATTACGGTAATTGACACGGGGGACAAAATATAATAAAATATATATGTGAGCAGACTGAGCAATTGCGGAGGCGCAGCAATGCGTCGATGAGGAAAGTCCGAGCATCACACAGCAGGGTAACGGCTAACGGCCGCCGAGGGCGACCTCCGGGAAAGTGCATAGAGATATACCGCCGTATTTTTACGGTAAGGGTGGAAAGGCGAGGTAAGAGCTCACCGGGATATTGGTAACAATATTGCCAAGTAAACCCTACCCGATGCAACATCGACCGAAGTTGTCAGCTGGGCAGATACTTCGACGGATGGCTTGAGCGTATCGGTAACGGTACGATTAGACAGATAATTGCTTTCAATGACAGAACTCGGCTTACAGGTTTACTCACATTATTAAACTCGCCTCATACTATGTTATGGGGTGATTTTAATGTTAGAGGCGTTTTTTGCATCGGTTTTTGTCGGCTTGATACTTTTGGGGCTGCTTGCTCTCTCATACGGGATACTGTTCAAGCTTTTAATGCCAAAGGGAAAGTATGATTATTACATAATTATTCCGTCCGAAAGCTGCGGCGAGGAAACCACTCGGGCGGCGTATGCGGCAAGAACAAAGCTTAACCTTATCGGCGACGAAGAGTACGGCAAAGTGCTTGTTGTCGATACGGGTATGGACGAAGCGCAAAAGCTTTCCTGCCTCAATGTGTGCAGGCAGACAAACGGCATTTATCTTATAACGGCGGACGAATTAGAGGAACTGTTCAAATGAATGAAGAGCTTAAAAACGAAATAATAAGCGGTACTGTCGAGGATATAAAATTCCGAAACGAACAAAACGGCTATACCGTGCTTGAAATAGGCTGTGATGACGAGCTCATTACGGCCGTCGGTCTTTTCTCCGCAATTTCCGTCGGCGAAACGGTCAAATGCTCAGGAAACTGGACATTTCACAACACCTTCGGCAGGCAGTTTAAGGTCGAAAGCTATGAGCGGAATATGCCTGCGACGACAGAGCAGTTATATAATTATCTCAGTGCGGGTGCGGTAAAGGGTATAGGTCCCGCAACCGCCGAAAAAATAATCGAAAAATTCGGGGAGCGCTCATTTGAAGTGCTTGAAAACGAGCCCGAGAGCCTTGCGCTTATAAAGGGAATATCCTTGGAGCGTGCCCGTATGATTTCAAAGGATTTTAAGAGTCAGTTTGCCGTAAGGGGCATTATGATGAACCTTGAAACCTACGGAATGACGCCTAATGAGTGCATAAAGGCATATAAGCTGTTCGGCGCAAACACGGTCGAGAGGGTTATGGAGAATCCGTTCGATTTGTGCTTTTCGGGCGTCGGAATAGGCTTTGAAAGGGCGGAGACCATAGCGCAGAACCTGCCCAACGGTACAAACCCGACATACAGGATTAAAGCGGGTATAGTACATATCGTTACCCATAATTTATATTCTGACGGGCACACCTGCCTGCCGAGGGAAAAGCTTGTAAAAATTGCGGCGCAGTATCTTTCCACCAACGAGGATAACGCCGACATTATGATTGACGAGCTCATAGGCGAGAGTAAGCTTGTTTCAAAGGAAATGAACGGTAAGGAGTTTATTTTCCTGACTTCGGCATATCTTGACGAAAATTCCATAAGCAACCGTATGAAGGTGCTTTTGAAATTTCCGCCTCCCGAAAGGAAAACTTTGTACAAGGAAATCGAAGCGGTTGAGGCTTCGCTTAAAATCGAATACGCCGAAAAGCAGAAAGAGGCTATACAGACCGCAATAAACAAGGGTATGCTCATTTTGACGGGCGGACCCGGTACGGGCAAAACCACAACGCTCAAGGGTATAATCAAGGTGTTTGAAAACGAGGGGCTTGAAATTGCCCTTGCGGCGCCTACGGGCAGGGCGGCAAAGCGTATGAGCGAGCTTACGGGCAAGGAGGCAAAGACAATTCACCGCTTGCTTGAGGTCGAATGGGATGAAAACGACAGACCCGTTTTTCAGCGCAATCTGCGTAATCCTCTTGATTGCGAGGTTCTTATTGTGGACGAGCTTTCAATGGTGGACACAAGCCTTTTTGCAAGCCTTTTGGCAGCTCTTCCGTTCGGTTGCAGGTTCGTTATGGTCGGCGACTCCGATCAGCTTCCCGCAGTCGGAGCAGGTAATGTTTTGGCTGATTTAATCGGTTCAAAGCTTTTACCCGTGGTTGAATTGAAAGAGGTTTTCAGGCAGTCGCTTGACAGCCTTATCGTCACAAACGCGCACAGGATAGTAAACGGCGAGCAGATAATAATCGACAAAAAGGACAGCGACTTTTTCCTTATGGAGAGAAGAAATGCCTTTGACACCGCACAGACGGTAGCCGAGCTTTACTCGAAGCGCCTGCCTGCGGCTTACGGATATTCTCCGTTTACCGATATTCAGGTCATATGCCCGTCTAAAAAAGGCGAAGCGGGTACGAACAATCTCAACAAGATGTTACAGGAGCTTGTAAACCCCCACGCAAAGGATAAAAACGAAATAACCGTCGGCTTCAAGGTGTTCCGTGAGGGCGACAAGGTTATGCAGGTTAAGAATAACTACAATATCGGCTGGGAACGAGGCAAGGACTCGGGCGAGGGCATTTTTAACGGCGATATAGGCATAATCGAAAGAATTGACATAAGAAACGAATGTGTGATAATTTGCTTTGACGATGACAGACGGGCAACATATCTCAAAGACCAGTTGATTGAGCTTGAGCTTGCCTATGCCGTAACGGTACATAAAAGTCAGGGCAGTGAGTTTAAAGCGGTGGTTTTGCCGATAATTTCCGTAATTCCGCAGTTGAAATACAGAAATTTGCTTTATACCGCAGTTACAAGGGCAAAGGAAAAGCTTGTGATTGTCGGAAGCTCCGCAGAGGTGCTTGAAATGGCGCAAAACGACAGGAAAACACGCAGATATTCCGCACTTAAATATATGCTTTTGGAGAACAACGATGAAAAAGGATGATTTCAAAAGCTTCATTGTCAGCGTTTTCTTCCCGAAGCGCTGCAGATATTGCGGCGAGCTTATCCGTTACAGTGAAACGCTTTGCGAGGACTGTAAAAGCGGCTTGCCGATAATCGAGCCGCCCGTTTGTCCTGCCTGCGGTATGAGCAAATCCGATTGCGACTGCAAGGGCAGGCGGCATTATTACGGCTCTGTTTTCGGTGCGTTTTACTATGAGGGACCTATACGCAAAACAGTGTCGAGAATGAAGTTCAACGAAAAGAAATTCATTTGCAAAATTATGGCGGAGGATATGTACAGGGTATTTCTGCGTGAATATTCGGAAACGGGCTTTGATTACCTCTGCTTTGTTCCTTTTACGAAAAGCAAGAAAAGAAAGCGTGATTTCAATCAGGCGGAGGTTCTTGCAAACGAGCTGTCCGCACTTACGGGAATACCGGTTCTTGACGCCCTCGAATGTGTTTATGACACTCCGCCGCAGCATTCGCTCTCACGCCTTTACAGAAAGGGCAATGTGTTCGGCATATACGATGTTAAGGATAAGGACTCGGTAAAAGATAAGAAAATTTTACTTGTGGACGATGTCAAAACAACGGGCGCTTCGCTTGACGAATGTGCGAAGATGCTTCGTATATATGAGGCGCAAAGCGTGGACTGCATTACCTTTGCCGTGGCGTCGGGAAACAAAAACAGTGTTGACAGTTAAACATAATGTTGTTAAAATACCTGTTGAGGTGTGAAAATGAATAAGACAGAACGCAAGGCGGTTGTCGTAATTTTTGAGATACTCGCCGTTGTTATAATAATAGGGCTTATTTTTTTAGGCACTAATATATTGAAAAACCGTTGGCATAAAATTGACTTCAATGTTACTAAAATGGTGGCACAAAAGGTCGAGGGCGAAGAAAACCTCTATCATGTTACGGTTGACGCCACGGCAGACACTTGGTTTTATGACTTCAACACATACAAGTTCAAGGTGGTGGCGGGCACATCGGGATACTATGTCGCAAAAAATTCGCCCGACACGCCGTTTATCACGGTAAATCACGACCATACGGCTGAATTTACGCTGACTTTTGACACAAACAACCTTGACGATATAAAAAACTACACATTCTACGGCAGGAAGATTTTTATAAACGGCAACAGCAAAGAGGGCACGGATATAAGAATGTTTTTGTCGGAATTTGTCGATAAGTTAGAGGTAGTCGAATAAAGCATTGACACTTTGAGCCTCAAATGATAAAATATCTTTAATTCAATACAAAACGCAGTGAAGAAGTTAAGATTCGCTCCCACCGTTTCAGAGAGTTGCCGTCGGGTGCAAGGCAATACAGTGTGCGTTTCGCCGTCGCTTCGGAGCGGTTCCGCCGACATTTAAGCGGAAACGGGTTATTTCCGTTATAAAATACAAAAGCGGTCGCCTTGTGCGGCAATTTGAGTGGTACCACGGAATTTTTCGTCTCATACTTTGTATGGGGCGTTTTTTATTTTACAAAGGAGATACGATATGTCTAAAGAACTTGAAAAACAGTATAACCCTAAGAATGTCGAAGAACGCATTTACGGCACATGGGTTGAAAACAAGTATTTTCACGCAAAGCGTGAGCAGGGGAAAGAGACCTATACAATAGTCATTCCGCCCCCCAATATCACAGGTCAGCTTCATATGGGACATGCCCTTGACAATACATTGCAGGATATTCTTATCCGTTATCACAGAATGGCGGGTTACGATACCCTCTGGCTTCCCGGTACGGACCATGCGTCTATTGCAACCGAGGCTAAAATAGTTGAGGCTATGCGCAAGGAGGGCCTTACCAAAGAGGATTTGGGCAGAGACAAGTTCCTTGAAAGAGCGTGGGCGTGGAAAGAACAGTACGGCGGCAGAATTATCGAACAGCTCAAAAAGATGGGCTCTTCGTGCGACTGGGACAGGGAGAGATTTACCCTTGACGAGGGCTGCAGCAAGGCTGTCCGTGAGGTGTTTGTACGTCTTTACGAAAAGGATTTGATTTACAGGGGCAACAGAATGGTAAACTGGTGTCCGCACTGCAATACTTCAATTTCGGACGCAGAGGTTGAGTACGAGGAAAAGGACTCGAACTTCTGGCACCTTCTCTATACCGTAAAGGAGACGGGAGAAAAGCTCGAGCTTGCCACAACAAGACCCGAGACAATGCTCGGCGATACCGCGGTTGCAATAAACGGTGACGACCCGAGATATGCCCATCTTCACGGTTGCCATGTTATTTTGCCGCTTCTCAATAAGGAAATCCCGATTGTATGCGACGAACACGCCGATATGACCAAGGGAACGGGCGTTGTTAAGATTACGCCCGCACACGACCCGAACGACTTTGAAGTAGGACTTCGCCACAATCTTCCGATTGTAAGAACCTTTACCTATGACGGACATATGACCGGCGCAAAGGACAAGGCTGAGGCGGACGAGCTTCGTGCTTCGGGAAAAATCGCACAGAACGAGCCCGAGGTTCTCGACTGCGGCAAGTATGCGGGTATGACAACTCTTGAAGCAAGAAAGGCAATCCTCAAAGACCTTGAAGAGGGCGGATATATCAAGGAAATCGAGCCCATCAAGCATGAGGTCGGCACCTGCTACCGTTGCCACACAAGCATTGAACCCATGGTTTCAAAGCAGTGGTTCGTAAGAATGGAACCGCTCGCAAAGCCTGCAATAGAGGCTGTCGAAAAGGGCGATATTAAATTTATCCCCGAAAGATTTACCAAGAACTATATGAACTGGATGCACGGCACAAGGGATTGGTGCATTTCCCGTCAGCTTTGGTGGGGACACAGAATTCCTGCGTGGTACTGCGACGACTGCGGCGCAACAACCGTTTCAAAGACCGACATCGATGTTTGCCCCAAGTGCGGTAGCAAGCATATAAATCAGGACCCCGATACGCTTGACACATGGTTCTCGTCGGCTCTTTGGCCGTTCTCAACTCTCGGCTGGCCCGAACAGACCGAGGATTTGAAGCATTATTATCCCACAAATACGCTTGTAACAGGCTACGATATAATCGGTTTCTGGGTTTCGAGAATGATATTCTCGGCGCTTGAATATACGGGTAAAGCTCCGTTTGATACGGTTCTTATCCACGGCCTTGTCCGTGACGCACAGGGCAGAAAGATGTCGAAGTCGCTCGGCAACGGAATAGACCCGCTCGAAATTATCGACAAATTCGGTGCAGACGCATTGAGATTTACCCTTGCTACCGGCAACAGCCCCGGAAACGATATGAGATTTTCCGACGAAAAGGTTGAGGCAAGCAGAAACTTCGCAAACAAGATTTGGAATGCGGCAAGGTTTATTCTTATGAACCTCGGCGAGGACGAAAAGGCTCCGCACATTCCCGAAAATCTTGCTGTTGAGGACAAGTGGATTTTGTCGCAGTACAATGACCTTATCAAGGCTGTTACGGACTCGCTCGAGAAATATGAGCTCGGACTTGCCGTTCAGAAGCTCTACGATTTCATTTGGGATGTATTCTGCGACTGGTATATCGAGCTTGCGAAAATCCGTCTCAACGGCGACGATGAAAACGCAAAGCAGACCGCAAAATCGGTTCTCGTTTATGTTATGAGCAACACGCTCAAGCTGCTTCATCCGTTTATGCCGTTTATCACGGAGGAAATTTGGCAGACGCTTCCGCACGACGGAGAGTCGATTATGATTTCCGATTGGCCGAAGTATTCTTCGGAGCTTGAGTTCAAGTCCGAAGAGGCGGAAATGCAGAGGGTTATGACGGCTGTCAAGGCTGTGCGTAACAGAAGAAGCGAAATGAATGTCGCTCCGTCGAAAAAGGCACAGATTATAATCGACACACCCTATGTCGATACATTCACAAACGGTGCCGAGTTCTTTACAAGACTTGCTTCCGCAAGCGAGGTCAGAATCGTACCCGGATATGAGGACGACTCGGCTGTTACGGTAATTACCGCAGACGCCAAGATTTATATCCCGATGGACGAGCTTGTTGACTTCAAGGCGGAGCTTGAAAGACTTGAAAAAGAGAAAAAGGGCGTACAAAAGGATATTGACTTCATTTCAAATAAGCTCAATAATCAGAACTTTGTCGCAAAAGCTCCCGCAAAGCTTGTCGAAGAACAGCGTGAAAAGCTCAAGGCATACACCGAAAAGATGCGTATGATTGACGATTCAATCGAGAAAATCAAGTCAAGATAATTAAATTGCCGCAGGTAACACGCCTGCGGCAGTATTTTTATAAAATATTTCTTGCAATATAATACAGTTTATGATAAACTGTTTAGTGAAATTTAACTTGTTTAGGAGAGGATTCTAATGGCAAAATTAAAAGACATTGACAACGCCGCTGCCGAAAAGGGCAAAGGCCTCAAAACACTTTGGCAGTTCGTAAAGTTCATTTTCGTTTCACTTATCGCATTTGTGGTTCAGACATTTTTACCGCTTTTAATCAAACTCTTTATGAGCCCCGAATTCCTTGAAAAGGAATACGACATCTGGGGTATTTTCAAATCATCCATTGACGCAAAAACAGGCGCAATGCTCGGTCTCGGCGTGTTTATCGCAGCTAATGTTTCAAATGTAATCGCTCAGATTGTTTCGTTCTTCATCAACCGTGAAAAGACCTTCAATTCCGATGCGAATATCGCCGTAACACTTCCGATTTACATCGTTTTCACAATCGCACTTATCATTTTCTCGGCTTGGCTTTCAACAAAGTTCATACCGTTCTTCACAGGTCTTACAGGCTCGGCTAATGCCGCAATGTCAATTTCGGGCGCTTTGTGCGGAGCTGTTCAGTTCTTCATTTACTTCCCGTTTGACAAGCTTCTTTTCCCCGAAAAGAAAGAGGATAAAGAGAAAAAGGCTGCTAAAAAGGCAGACAAATAATAAAACATACAAAAGCGGCTTGAAAAAGTCGCTTTTTTCTTCGCTTTGGTGTTGTAAATCTCTTCGGAATTTGGTAAAATAAATAGACTGCAAAAATTGTAAAACAGGTGAATTTTATGGCGAACACGCTTATTGTAATAGAGGGACTTGACGGAAGCGGAAAATCCACACAGATTGAGCTTCTTAAAAAGAGACTTACGGACAGAGGAATACCGGTAAAGCAGATTAAACTGCCCGACTACGAGGACGAGTCGAGCACGCTTGTGCGTATGTATCTTGCGGGCAAATTCGGCAATAAACCCGAGGATGTAAACATTTACGCAACCTCCTCTTTTTATGCCGTTGACAGATACGCAAGCTACAAGCGTCATTGGAAGGACGATTACCTTTCCGGCACGGTTATTTTGGCCGACAGATACACCTCGTCAAATGCGGTGCATCAGACCGTAAAGCTTCCCCGTGAAAAGTGGGACGAATACCTTTCGTGGCTTACGGATTACGAATATAACAAAATGGGTATCCCGAAGCCCACGGCGGTAATTTATCTTGATATGCCCGTCGAAATTTCACAGAGGCTTATGTCAAAGCGTTATGAGAACGACGAGAGCAAAAAGGATATTCACGAGGCGAATGTGGAATATCTCAAAAAATGCCGTGAAAGCGCAATGTTCGCCGCAGAAAAATTCGGCTGGTCGGTAATTAAGTGTTCCGACGGAAAAGAGCCGTTTTCAATCGAAGAAATCGGCAATACTATTTATGCAAAAGTTTTAGAAAAAACAGGAGACATTTTAGGTGATTGAATTTAAGAAACCCGAAATAACGGATTTGGCGTGGGTAAAAAAGGCTATGGAGGAGTCAGAGGAAATATCCTGCGAATACTGTTTCGGAAATTTATATATGTGGTCGCAGGTGTACAACACCACCGTTACGGAGTATGACGGTATGTTCCTTGCAAAGAGCGAGTCGGAAAACGGCGTGTCGTTCCTTTATCCCTGCGGCAAAGGCGACAAGAAGCACGCAATCGAGGAATTGATTGAAATTTCACGCCTTGAGGGAAAACAGCTTTCAATGTACAGCCTTTCGGAAAAGTCGGTAAAGGAATTAAACGCTCTTTTTCCCGATAAATTTGAAATTATCCCGACAAGAGAGTATTTTGATTACATCTATACCTCTGAGGATTTGAGTACATTAAAGGGCAGAAAATACCACGCAAAGCGTAATCATATTTCATATTTCAAAAATAATTTTAATTGGAATTACGAGACGATAACCCCCGACAATATCAAAGACTGCATTGAAATGAATAAGAAGTGGGAAAAGCTCAACGACGACAACGAAGGGCTTGACAACGAGCTTATTGCGATAAACAGGGCGTTTGACAAATATTTTGAGCTCGGCTTTACGGGCGGACTTGTAAGAAAAGACGGCGAGGTTGTGGCTTACACCTTCGGCGAACCGATAACAAAGGAGGTCTTTTGCACCCATGTCGAAAAGGCTTTCTCCGATGTCCGCGGCGCATACCCGATAATAAACCAGCAGTTCTGTGAAAACGAGCTGATGTCATACAAATATGTAAACCGTGAGGACGACACGGGCGACGAGGGCTTGCGACAGGCGAAGCTCTCATACAATCCCGCAATTTTGCTTGAAAAATTTGACGCAGTGTTAAAGGAGTAATCGGTTTTGATTTACAGGCTTGCCGAAAAAAAGGATATGAACGCCGTATGCCGCTTGTGGCAGCGTGTGTTCGGCGACTCCGAGGAAACCACAAAGTTTTTTTACGGTACTTTTCCGAATGCGGAAAATGTGCTTTTGTGCGAAGTTGACGGCAAGGTCGTTTCGATTTTAATGCTTATTGAGGCGGAAATCGTTTCTCACGACGGCGAAAGTAAAGCGTTTTGCGTTTATGCCGCCGCAACGGAGGAAAATTACAGAAAAAAGGGAATAATGTCGGGTCTTTTGTCCTTTGCCTGCAAAATTGCGACAGAGCGTAATGCAGACTTCCTGTTCTTGAAGCCCGCAAGCGAAAAACTGTATTCTTATTACGAAAAAAACGGCTTCCGAAACGCCTTTTATAGGAAGAAAACAGCCGAATACACGGGCGGCGAAAAATATCCGTACGCTTATGTTAAATGGGACGAAAAGGCAATAAGCGTTGACAAGGTCTTTTCGGAGCTCAATTCATACGAGAGCAAAAACGGCTATTTAAGTTTTTCGGCAGAGGGCAAGAATATTACTGTCAGTCGGTTTGTAAGCGGAGATGTATTTTCACTGCTTGACGAACTTAAAGCCGATTTGAAGCCCGAAAAAATATATGTAAATCTGCCTTGCGGGGCGAACGAAACACAAAGGGAAGTTACGGGAATGATAAAACCCCTGGCGGACAAAAAAATACCCGATAATATCTATCTCGGGATAACTTTGGAATGAGGCGAAAATATGATTTATTTGTTTTTGGCAAACGGATTTGAAGAAATCGAGGGCTTGACTCCGCTCGATGTTTTGAGAAGAGCGGGGGAAGAGGTTATGACGGTAGGCGTAGGCTCCGATAAAATAACAAGCTCGCACAAGGTTACCGTGATTTGCGACACCACGGTTGACAAAATCGAGAAAAGGGACGACCTCAAAGCGGTAATTCTCCCGGGAGGTATGCCCGGAACGCTTAACTTGGAAGCGGATAAAACCGTGCAGGAATACATTGATTTTGCAAATAAAAAAGGAGCGTTTGTCTGCGCTATCTGCGCCGCTCCGTCGATATTGGGCCACAAGGGACTTTTAGAGGGCAAAAAAGCGATAAGCTTCCCCGGTTTTGAAAAGGACCTCAAGGGTGCCGAAATATCGGAAAACGGCGTTGTCAGAGACGGCAATATCATAACCGCAAAGGGTATGGGAGTTTCGCTTGACTTCGGACTCGAAATCCTTGCGGCATTACAGGGAAAGGAAAAAGCCGACGCTGTTAAGGCGGCGGTACAGGCAAACTGAATTTCAAGTGAACGACATAAGACCCGTTAAACAAAAGTTGCGTGCCGAGTCAAAGCTTTACAGAAAGCAGCTTTCCGAGCAGGAAAAAGCAGCGCTCGACTCGAAAATAGCAAACCGATTTTTCAACACCTGGCAGTACAGGGACTGCAAGGTGCTGCTAAGCTATGTTTCAACGGATATTGAGGTCGATACAAGGGCGATAATCTCCCGTGCGTTGGCAGACGGTAAGCGTGTTGCCGTGCCGAGATGCATCGACAACACCCGTCTTATGGATTTTTATTTCATAAAAAGCTTTGACGACCTTGAAAGCGGATTTATGGGCGTGCTTGAGCCCGTTCCCGAAAAATGCGAGAAAATGACAGACTTTTCCGAGGGGCTTTGCATCGTGCCTGCGCTGATGTTTGACCTGTACGGATACCGTCTCGGGTACGGAAAAGGATATTACGACAGATTTTTGTCAAATTTTTGTGGCGAAACGCTCGGAATATGTTATAATAGTTGCGTTAAGGAAAAATTACCGCACGGTAAGTTTGATAAATGCGTGGAAAAGATTATCACGCAAAGCAAAATGATAACCGTAAAGAAAGCGAAGGGAGGCGGTTCCAAATGAATAAAGACGAGAAAAAGCCGTACAGACGCATAAGCAGTGACGAACAGGCTTATGACGATTTGCTGGAGTCCTATTCATCGGTAACAAAACCGCAGAGACCGACCTCTCATTCAAGCGTAAGTTCTCGTTCGGATTCGGGAAAATCCGTATCGGGCAACGCAGCCAAGAGCTTTAAGCTTGATATAAAGGACATTGACTCGGAATTCAGTCAGCCCGTCAGACACACGCCCGCAAAGCGTGAACAGGCGCCTTCGCACGCACAGATATACAAAAAGCCCGAGCCTGCCGCAAGGCGACCCGTGCACCGCTATTCCGACAAGCCTGCGGTGAGATTGGCTGATGTCGGCAATAAAATCGACCTTATGCCCGCTTTTGAAGAGGACAAGCGCTATGTCCCCAAAAGGGAAGCGCCGAAGCCCGAGCCGAAACAGGAGCGCAAGGCTCAGCCCGAACAGCCGAAGCAGGCTGTTCCCGAAAACAAAAAGCCCGTTCGCAATACGGCAAAGAACACACAGCAGAAAAAGGCAAGCCCGTTTTCAAAGCATAAAAAGCAGCCGCAGGGCGATGTTCCCTACAAAAAGCCCGAAATCGTTCACGACGAAAACGGCAGGGCGGTAATCGTCAAGAAAAACGAGATACCGAGGAAAAAGAAAATTGAACTTTTCTTTAAGCAGAATAAAAAAGCTTGGATACTTATAACCGTTTGCATTGCGGCGGCGGTGCTCATCTCTACTTACGCAATAAGCTGTATGAACGATATTCTCGCCATAGGCAGAGACAGCGAAACCGTTGTTACCGTAAATGTTCCCGCACAGACCGATACAAAGGGCGCAATAGACATTCTCAAGGATAACAAGCTTATCAAGCACAAGTATTTTTGCAGAATTTTCGCAAAAGTTCTCGAGTACAGGGACGATAACTACTTAACGGGTATTTATTATCTTACCGAGTCTATGGGACTTGAAAATATGCTCTCGTCTTTCAAAAAGCCGACCGTTACGGGCGAAACCGTAACGCTCACATTCCCCGAGGGCTATACCGTAAATCAGATTGCCGAAAAGCTTGAAAAATACGAGGTTTGCTCGCAGACGGCGTTCTTTGCCACTGTCAGGGATGTCGATTTCAGCACCGAGTATTCGTTTATCGCACAGATGGACAACAAGGATAAGCGCTATCAGGTGCTTGAGGGCTATCTTTACCCCGATACCTACGAGTTTTATATCGGCGAAAATGCTTCAAGCGTTATCCGCAAGTTCCTCGACAACTTCAAGAACAAGTGGACGGACGAGTATCAGGCACAGGCGGATAAACTCGGTATGAGTATGGACGATGTAATTACCTTGGCTTCCATTATCGAGAAAGAGGCTTACGGTGCCGACCAGATGCCGCTTGTATCATCAGTATTCCACAACAGGCTCAACAAGTCGGGAATTTACCCGACGCTCGGTTCGGACGCTACAAAGGAATATGTCAGCGAATATATTTCAAAGAGCGTTACAAATTCTTCGGAATTGAGCGTTTATCAGAAAAACTATGACACCTATAAGTGTGCGGGGCTTCCCGTCGGCGCTATATGCAACCCCGGTAACGACGCCATAAATGCGGCCCTTTACCCTGCAAGCACGGGATATTATTACTTCCTGCACGACAATGACAAGAAGATTTATCTTGCGGCTACGGACTCCGAGCACAATCAGAACTCGCTTGCCGCATTAAAGGCAAACAGTAAAAAATCTAAGTAAATAAAGCGGAGAATTCGTTCTCCGCTTTATATATAACAGGAGAAAATTATGACAAGACCCGAATTGTTGGCGCCTGCGGGCGACAGAGAAAGATTTGACGCGGCTTTGAGCGCAGGTGCGGACGCAATATATGTCGGCTCCACAATGTTTTCAATGAGAGCCGCACCCAAAAACTTTGACTCGGACTCTTTAAGGGAGATTTGCGAAATCGCCCACAAAAAGGGCGTCAAAATTTATCTTACGCTCAACACCGTTCCCACAAATGCGGAAATCGACAGGCTTCCCGAATATATAAAAAGCACCGCTGCGGCAGGTATCGACGCATTTATCGTGGCTGATATAGGCGTGCTCTCATACTGTAAAAAATATGCGCCCGATGTCGATGTTCACATTTCCACACAGGCGGGAATTGTGAATTATCTTTCGGCAAACGAGTTTTATAACCTCGGTGCAAAGCGAATTGTTACCGCCCGTGAAATTTCGCTTGACGATATTGCCGAAATCAGGGCAAAAACTCCGAAAGACCTTGAAATCGAATGCTTTGTACACGGAGCTATGTGCGTTTCTTTTTCGGGCAGATGTCTTTTGTCGCATTATCTTGTCGGCAGGGACGCAAACAGGGGAGCGTGCGCTCAACCGTGCAGATGGGAATATGCCCTTGTGCAAAAGGACAGGCAGGGCAATTTCTTCCCGATAGACAACAACGAAAACGGCACATATATCCTCAATTCAAAGGATATGTGTATGATAGAGCATATACCCGACCTTGTGAAAGCGGGAATTGACAGCTTCAAAATCGAGGGCAGGGCAAAATCGGCATACTATACGGCAGTCATCACAAACGCATACCGTGCGGCAATAGACGGCTACCTTAAAAATCCGAGCGACGACTATATGCCCGAGCAGTGGATAATCGACGAGACGAGAAAGGTCAGCTACCGTGAATACGGAACGGGATTTTTCTATGAGGCGCCGAGGATTGACGCCAATGTTTCCTATGAGGGCGGCTACCGCAGAGAATGGGATGTTATGGCGGTTGTCGAGAAGTGCGAGGACGGATATATCTATATCGAGCAGAGAAACAAATTTTCCGTCGGAGACACGCTTGAAGCGCTTGAGTTCGGCAAAAAGCCCGTGTCATTCGTCGTTACGGAAATCATAAACGCCGACGGCGAGCGGGTGGAGAGTGCACCGCACGCCATGATGAAAGCAAAGCTTAAATCGGACCTTGTTTTCCCGCAGGGCACGCTTCTTCGCAAGCAGGCGGACTGATTATGGATATGCGGTTTATATCGAACCTTGCAGAGCGCATTTCGCTTGATACGGCGGCGTTTGACAAGGCAAAATACGAGCTTGAAAACAGCTTTGAAGAGGTTTTGTACATTAAAGAACACTCTTCGCTTGATAACATAAAGCCTTTTCTTTGCGCCCTTAAAAAGGACAGAAAAAGGGGAGCGGCTGTTTGTCTTGCGGCGGCGCTTTTGATAAGTGAGGGCGCATACGCTTCTTACCGCAGACTCGGTATTCCCGACAAAATTTTTTACGGCACCTTCGGCGATATTTCCGTCTGGGTCGATACCGCAAAGCGCGAGGAAAGAATTGACGGACTTTTGGAAATTTCGTGGATAAGGCACTGCCTGTATCTCAACATATTCAAGCTCGGCAGAATGCAGTATCAGTTTTACAAAACCGATTATATCCCGTCGGGGTTGTCTCCGTTGCAGATTGCGAAAGCACCGATAAAAAACAAAATGCCCGTTCTCAACATTCATATACCCGAGGGCGGACGGCTCGGATTTTCGGAGTGTGAAAGCTCCGTCGATACGGCAAGAAAATTTTTCGCCGAATATTTTCCCGATTACGATTACAAAGGCTTTGTCTGCGACAGCTGGCTTCTTGACCCGAGAAACGGGGAGTTTATGAACCCCGAGTCGAATATAATGAAGTTCCCGAACCTTTTTTGCACGGTTTTCAAAACCCATAAGACGAATAAGGAAATTATAAGGTGGCTTTGGGGCGCACAGAACGAAAGGCTCAATTATATTTTACTTCCCGAGGACACCGACTTGCAGAGACGGACGAAAAAGTATCTCCTCTCGGGCGGTAAAACGGGGAACGGATACGGATTTATTCTTAAATAAAATTTACACCTTTGCCAATAATAAGGCAGAGGTGTTTTTATGTATAAACGCATTGCCGAAATGTTCTTCCTGTTTTGCCTGTGCCTCGGCGTGTTGCTTGCACGGCTTGTAATAATCAACTCTTCCGATGTGCAGTCGGCTTCCAAAACATCAAATTCAGTGAGCGTTACCGCCGATACAAGCAGGGGAACGGTCTACGACTGTAATATGCAGCCGCTTGTAAATGTCGGCAAAAGCACATATATTGCGCTTAAACCGTCGATTTCGGCGCTTTCGCAGGCAAGCGGAGTAATTTCTCCCGAGGAGCAAAACAGCGTTTACGGGCAGATTTCGGGCGGAAAAATCGGCATTGCAAAGGCAACGGGTAGCTTTTCGGGAGAAAACGCAGTGTCATTTTCGCTTGTCAACCGCTATGACGACGACGGACTTTGCGTGCATTTGATAGGTTACACCGACGCCGACGGTAACGGAGTGAGCGGAATTGAAAAGTATTATAACAGTTTGCTAAAAAGCTGTTCGGGAACGCTTAAAATCACTTGCCCCGTTGACGCTAAAGGGAATATTCTTGCAGGCGGCGAGATAAAGGCGGTGTCCGACGGTTACGGCACATCGGCGGGACTTATGCTGACCGTCGATAAAAACATACAGTCCGTGTGCGAGCGGGCAATGTCCGAGTTTTCAATCGAAAAGGGCGCTGTTGTCGTTCTGGATGTCGAAACCTCGGAAATCAAGGCGATGGCGAGCGCACCCGAGTTCAGTCAGAATTCGCCTGCCGACAGCCTAAATGATGAAAACGCACCGTTTATCAACAGGGCAATCACGCCTTATTCCGTGGGCTCGGTTTTTAAGGCGGTTACTGCTGCGGCGGCAATAGAAAACGGAATACCGCAGAGTACGGAGTTTGACTGCACGGGGTCTGTGTCGGTAGGCTCGTCGGAGTTCGGCTGTCACAACCGTTCGGGGCACGGCACACTCAATATGTATTCGGCTATGGCGCAGTCGTGCAACCCGTATTTTATAAATCTCGCTTTGCTCAACGGCAAAGAAAGCATTTGCGCTCTCGGAGAAAATCTCGGCTTGGGAAAGAGCATCGAGCTTTGCGACGGTTGGTTTACACAGAGCGGCATTATGCCCGAGGCAAACGAAATTGTCTCCTCGCAGGACCTTGCAAACCTTGCGTTCGGTCAGGGCGAGCTGTTGGCTTCTCCGCTTCAGATGGCGGCGGTGTATGCGGCGATTGCAAACGGCGGAGTTTACCGTGCCCCGAGCCTTATGAAAGCGGTAATTGACAAAAACAGGCTTGAATATATGCGTGCCGAGCTGCCTGCCTCACGGCGTGTTATGTCGCAGGAGACCGCACAGGCTGTCGGAGAGCTTTTGAATTTTGCAACGGAGAACGGAAGCGGAAGCAAGGCAAAGCCCGATAATATGAAGGTTGCGGGCAAAACGGCGACAGCACAGAGCGGACAGTACGACTCTGACGGCAACGAAATAACACAGTCGTGGTTCTGCGGATACTTCCCGTATGAAGAGCCCAAATATGCCGTCACGGTTTTCAAGGAAAACGGCAGGGGCGGCTCCTCCGACTGCGCTCCCGTGTTCAGATATATAGCGGAGAATATATAATTTTTTTGAAAAAACATTTGAAAAAATTTTTTCGGTTTGATATAATATATTACAGTGAGTAGCCGAAAAAGGCGTAAGTCCGACTTATGGACTTACGCCTTTTTTGTGCTTTTGGGAGGTAAATTATGGAACAAAACGACAATTCATTTCTTGCAAACGAAAAAATAGGAACGCTTATGCGGAAATACGCCGTGCCGTGTATAATTTCACTGCTTGTCGGCGCACTTTACAACATAGTCGACCAAATTTTCATTGCAAATGCAGATTATCTCGGCTCGTACGGAAACGCCGCCAACACCGTGGTCTTTCCGCTGACGGTTGTGGCTCTCGGTATAGCTGTGTTTATCGGCGACGGCTGCTGTGCGTTTGTGAGCATTGCGTTGGGAAAAAATGACCGTGAGGACGCACATAAGTCCATCGGTAACGCCGTTGTGCTCTGCGTGGTGTGCAGTATCGTTCTGACGGCTGTTTATCTGATTTTCAGTGAACCTATTCTTTCGCTGTTCGGTGCAACGGTAAATGAGGAAACCCATACATTCGCAAAAGAATACTTCTTTTATATAACATTGGGTATACCGTTTTATATGTTCGGTCAAGCTATGAATCCCGTAATACGCAGCGACGGCAGTCCTAAATTTGCCATGGTTGCCACCGTTTCGGGCGCTGTTGCCAATGTAATTCTTGACCCTGTTTTTATTTACGGCTTGCGTTGGGGTATGATGGGTGCAGCGGTTGCCACGGTTATCGGACAGGTGCTTACGGCAGCTCTTTCGGTTTGGTATCTGTGCCATATGAAGGTAATAAAGCTTGAAAAGAGCAGCTTTGTTTTGAACGGAAAGCTCATTCCGAAATTTCTCTCTTTGGGACTTACAAGCTTCCTTGCACAGATTTCACTTGTTATTTCTATGGCGGCTGTGCAGAATATGTGTATGAAGTACGGAGCATTGGACCCGATTTTCGGGCAGGCGGAGTATGCGCAGATACCTCTTGCCGTTCTCGGTATTGTAATGAAGTTTTTCCAGATAGCCATTTCAATAGCAATCGGTATGGCGGCAGGCTGTATTCCCATTGCGGGATATAATATCGGCGCAAGAAAGACCGAGCGTGCAAAGGCGCTGTTTTCCCGTCTTCTGCTGTCGGAATTCATTGTCGGAGCAATAGCATTGATAATCGTCGAGGTTTTCCCGTTGCAGATTGCAATGCTGTTCGGTGCGGCAAACGAGAGTGCGTATTATGCGGACTTTACGGTGAAATGCTTCAGAATTTATCTGTGTCTGATGCCGCTTGCAACACTTAATAAGGGAACTTTCATTTATTTGCAGGCTTTGGGCAAGGCTTTTGCTTCTACCGCCGTCTCCTTGACCCGAGAAATTATCTTCGGCGTGTCGCTTCCCGTTATATTGCCGATTTTCTTCGGCTTGGACGGACTTTTGTGGTCGTTCCCCGCAGCCGATTTGCTGACATTTATTATCGCCGCTTTCTTTATCCGCCAAACCTACCGTGAGCTGTCTGCCACGAATAAAAAGGCGTCGTAAATAAAAAACACCCCTGTAAGACTTAAATCTTACAGGGGTAAAATTATGCCTTTATGCGAGCTTGACCTTTTCCCAAAGGGAAGCGAGGTAATCAAGCATATCCTGATCGAGGTTGTGGAAGTATTCGGTCTTAACCTCTTTTTCGGGGTAAAGAACCTCATTGTCCTTGTATTCGTATCTGTCGTCCGAAAGCACCGCAGTGTTCGGGCAAAGATAGCCGAGATAGTTTGCATTTGCAAGCGCAATTTCAGGTTCGCACATAAAGTTTATAAACAACTCCGCCGCCTCTTTGTTCTTTGCGTTTGCGGGGATGCACATAGCGTCTATAAAGATGTTTGTTCCCTCGTCCGGATAGACAAAGGCGAGGTCGGGGTTGATGTCGGCCATTGTGAGATAGTCGCCCGCATAGTAGGGTGCGATAGCCGCTTCGCCCATTTCCATCTTGTCAAACACCTCGTCCATAACATAGGACTGAATAAGAGGCTTCTGCTCAATAAGCTTCTGAGCCGCTTCATCCCATTCCGCTTTGTTTGTTGAGTTTATGCTGTAACCCAAAAGGTACTGCGCAACGCCGAAAGCGTCTCTCGAGTTGTTGAAGGTAAGAATTTGTCCCGAGTATTTTTCGTCCCACATAACGCTCCAGCTTGTCGGTGCTTCGTCAACCATAGTCGTGTTGTAAATAAGTCCGACCATACCGCCCGTGTATGCGACGGTATATTTGCCGTCGGGGTCAAAATATGCGTTTTTATATGAGTTGTCAATATAGGATATATTCGGCACATTGTCAAAGTTTATCGGCTGAAGCATATCCTCGGAAATCATTCTTGCAATCATATAGTCCGAGGGGATAAGCACATCATAGCTTACACCGCCGCTTTTGAGCTTTGAGTAAAGGTCCTCGTTTGAGTCAAACATAGCGTAGTTTACCTTTATTCCGGTAAGCTCTTCAAACTCCTTAATAACATTGAGCGTGCCCTCGGAGCCGTCCGAGATATATTCGCCCCAGTTATATACATTTATTTCCGTACCTTTGAGCTCGGGCACATCGTAGTTGCCTTTTAACGCTTCAACGTTGAGCTTTTCGGATGAATTCATACAACCCGAAAGGGCAAAAATGCCGATAAACATAACAAGCGTCAAAACGATACTGATTACTTTTTTCATTTTCTTTTCCTCCTGTAAAAATCAAACTTCCTGCTTTTTTCGTTCTTTCTTTTCGCTTCTTGCCTGCGTTATATTCATAATAATAAGCAGTACGAGAACAGCGACAAAGATAAGCGTGGAAAGTGCGTACATATCGGGCTTTACCTTTTTCTTTGTCATTGAGAAAATGACAATCGGAAGCGTCTGAAATTTAGGTCCGCTTACAAAATAGCTGATTATGAAATCGTCAAGCGAAAGGGTAAACGCCATTATAAAGCCCGTGATAATTCCCGAAGAAATATTGGGCAATACAACCTTGAAAAATGCCTGAACGGGCGTACAGCCGAGGTCTTGCGCCGCCTCGGAAAGGTGTTTATCCGTCTGACGGAGCTTCGGAAGAACCGAGAGTATAACATACGGTAGGTTGAAAGTGATATGCGCTATTAAAAGTGTCGGGAAGCCCAACACATCGGACATTCCGACAAGCTTGCCGACAAAGACAAAAAGCAGCATAAGCGAAACGCCCGTCACTATTTCGGGGCTCATCATCGGTATATTGGTAACCGTAAGAACTGAGGACTGAACCCATTTCTTTTTCATATTGCTTATGCCCACAGCCGCCGCAGTGCCGATTGTCGTTGAAATAATCGAAGAAACTATCGCCAAAACAAGCGTATTCCTTAAAGCCGTGAGGGTGGAGGTGTCGTTGAACAGCTCGCCGTACCATTTAAGCGAAAATCCCGTCATAACGCTTGTGCTTGCGGATGCATTGAATGAAAGCACAATCATAACAAGCATGGGCGCATAGAGGAAAATCATAATAAGCGCAATATAGAGATTTGAGAGAGCCTTTTTCATATTATTATCGCTCCCTCCTCATTATCGGCAAACTTGTTCATAATAACCATACAAATGATTATCATAACCATAAGCACCAACGAAAGCGAGGCACCGAGGTTATAGTTGTATGCCGATTGAAACTGCATTTCAATAGAGTCGCCGACAAGCAGATATTTGCCGCCGCCGAGCTTCTGGCTGATATAGAATGTGCTGACCGACGGAACGAAAACCATCGTAATTCCCGAAATAACGCCGGGGAGGCTCAACGGGAAAATTACTCTTTTGAGCACGCCGAACGAATTACAGCCGAGGTCCTGCGCCGCCTCGACAAGACGGTGGTCAAGCTTCGACATAATAGAATAAATCGGCAATATCATATACGGCAGGAAGTTGTAAACCATACCGAGTATGACCGCTCCGGGTGTGTTTATCATATGAAGAGGACCTATGCCGATTTTGGAAAGAACAGTGTTTATAATGCCCGTGTTTGCAAGCAGGGTTATCCACGAATAGGTGCGGATAAGGAAGTTCATCCACATAGGGAGCATAACAAGCATCATTATCGTGCGCTGCTTTGTCATACCGGAGCGTGACATAATATACGCAATGGGGTAGGCGAGCACAAGGCAAATTACCGTTGCGATAAACGCATACCATATCGAACGGATAAAGGTCTGCGAATATGCGCCGAGAGCCGTTATGTTTGATAAGGTCCAGTCTCCGTTTCTGTCGGTAAACGCATAGTAAACAACCATTATCATCGGTGCGATAATGAAAAGCACCGACCAGAGCAAATACGGAGCGTTGATAAGCGATTTGAGAGAGGAGGAATGTTTCATTATTCTTCTTCCTCCGTAAAGGTCGGGTCGGAAAGCTCGTCAAACTCCTCGCTGAATGAGCTGTAATCGCCGTAGAGTCCCGAATATTCGGATTTCTTCATAATGTGCATTTCGTCGGGCTTTATGGAGATGCCGATAGTGTCGCCGACCTCGCTCTTCTGCGTTGTCTGTATCATCCACTTAAAGCCGTCAATGTCAACGATTATTTCATAGTGAACGCCCTTAAAGGTCACGGAGGTAACCTTACCGCTGAGCATACCCTCGCCCTCGGGCAGGACATCGATATCCTCGGGTCTTATGACGACATCGACGGGCTCATCCTTTTTGAAGCCCTTGTCAACGCACTGGAAGCGCATGCCCGAAAATTCAACCGAGAAGTCCTCGTGCATAACGCCGTCAAGGATATTACTCTCGCCGATAAAGTCCGCTACAAAGGCGTTTTTCGGTTCGTTATATACATCAAGAGGCGAGCCTATATGCTGGATTTCGCCGTTGTTCATAACAACCACGGTGTCCGACATCGAAAGCGCTTCCTCCTGGTCGTGCGTAACATAAATAAAGGTTATGCCCAATTTCTGCTGAATGTTTTTAAGCTCAATCTGCATATCCTTACGGAGCTTCAAGTCAAGAGCACCGAGCGGCTCGTCAAGGAGCACGACTCTCGGGTCAACCGCCAAGGCTCTCGCTATTGCGACGCGCTGCTGCTGACCGCCCGAAAGAGAGCTGACATTTCTTGAACCGAAGCCCTTGAGGTTTACAAGGTCAAGCATTTGTTCAACCTTTTCGTTGATAGCCTTTTTATCCTTGATTTTCTTGACTTTAAGACCGAAAGCGATATTGTCGTGAACATTCAGATGCGGAAATAACGCATAACGCTGAAAAATGGTGTTTACCTGCCTTTTATAAGCGGGAACACCATCTATATTTTTCCCTTCAAACATGACGTTTCCTTCGTCAGGCTGTAAAAAACCGGCGATTATACGCAGCGTGGTGGTTTTTCCGCAGCCGGAGGGCCCCAAAAGGGTAACAAATTCACCGTCGTGGATTTGAAGATTGATATTGTTCAGAATTTTTTGTCCGTCAAAGCTGACGCTGATGTTTTGAAGGTCGATAATTACAGGATTGTTGTTCAATTATGCAGCCCCTTTCCAACCGATAGATATAGTTGGGGTACGCACACGGCGCCCCCTAATTGGTATGAGATAAATATTAGAGATAAAATCGAAAAATGTCAATAGTTTTTGCGTTTTTTTATCTGAAAATATTTTTACGAAAACGCAAAAAAATCTTGTCGAACAGAATTGAATGTGTTAAAGTATTTTCCGAGAAAAAATACTTGCGGAGGTGTTATTACGGAACTGTTTATCATAAGGCACGGCGACCCCGATTACGCAAGGGATTCGCTTACGGAAAAGGGCGTTCGTGAGGCAAAGCTGTTGGCACAGCGTATGGAAAAAGAAAACATAGATTATTTTTACTGCTCTCCTCTCGGCAGGGCGCAGAAAACGGCGTCATATACCATGGAAAAGTACCCCGGAAAGGATATGCCTACCCTTGAGTGGGCAAGGGAATTTGAAGGCACGGTCGGCAAGGGCGTTTTCAAAAAGCAGTGCTGGGACAGGAAGCCCGCATATTGGACGAAAATCGACGACTATTATTCCTATGATAAGTGGCTGAAAGTAAAGCTTATGCGAAAGGGAGATGTCGAACGCCATTACAAAAAGGTATGCGACGGCGTGGACGAATTACTTGAAAAGCACGGCTATAAAAAGGACGGAAGAATTTACAGGGTAACGAATTCAAATCACGACAAAATAGCGGTTTTCTGCCACTTCGGCGTAGAGAGCGTTATACTTTCAAGAATTTTCAGCGTTTCGCCGATGATAATGTGGCACAATTTTGTTGCGCTCCCGACTTCCGTTACAAGGCTTGTGACGCAGGAGCGTGAAAAGGGTAAGGCGATATTTACCTGCGTTCAGTACGGCGATTTGAGCCATCTTTACAAGGGCGGCGAGGAACCGTCGTTTCAGGCGAGATGGTGCGAGTGCTATGAGGACGACACAAGGCATTAAAAAAGAGAGTCATCAGACTCTCTTTTTTTATTGTCAAGCAATTGATGAAAACCCCCGGTTCTACCGGGGGAAAAAGAA
>ERZ825137.1382-NODE-1382-length-31596-cov-6.837228_pt1 | contig 31596 bp, 30 predicted proteins | sample MGYA00519873_ERZ825137 | MGnify/ENA primary metagenome ERZ825137 (study PRJEB31778, sample SAMEA3449190) | human gut metagenome | biome: human gut; feature: human-associated habitat; material: faeces | place: United Kingdom | collected 2010/2012 ...
GTGGTGGACAGCTTATTTTTAGGTTCGAAAGACGACTTATAAAGTGTCCTGCTGCTACCCAGATACCACTTCCATAGGAGCTATGCACTGCATGGGAGTTGGTAATTCATTGCATAACAACAAATTCAAAAAAACCACTGCTGAACAGTTCAAAACTGTGTTGCAGTGGTTTTTTGGTAAAGCGGACATTCGCAATCCACTTCACCAATCCAAAAGAGTTCCTTGTTATCCATTTTGTACTGCCACCAGTCGTTTTGTTTTCTTGAACCACAAAAATGCTCCAATGCAGATAAAAACAGAGATTAAAGAACCAAAGGCTGTTGCAAGTCCCATCGGAAACAGAGTTGTCGGAAATAATTTTGACATCAGATAAACTCCTGGAACACGTACCAAAAAGATGGAAATTACATTATGGATAAACGAAATCTCTGATTTTCCATAAGCACAGAAATAACCGCTGAAACTAAAATGCACTCCGGCAAAAATACAGTCCCAGATATATCCACGAATATACTGACTGCCAAGCAGTACCACCTCTTTATCCCCTGAAAACAACTGAATAACAGACGGTGCAATCAACTGCATCAAAACAGAAACCGTACATCCAAATCCAACTGCAATCATCATCGCATAACGAAGAGTCTGGTCGGCTCGTTCATGTTTCTTTGCACCAATATTCTGGGCACATAATGCGGATACTGTTGAAAGCATAGATGATGGAACAAGGAATAAAAAGCTGATGATTTTTTCCACAATTCCAACTGCAGCGGCATCACTTAAGCCTCTTCGATTCGCAATAATTGTGATAATGATAAATGCAACCTGAATCAGTCCATCCTGCATGGCAATCGGAAAACCGATTCTTAAAATCCTTCCCATTGTCTCCCGATTTGGAACAAAATCAGATTTCTTTATAGAAATTCCGGTCTTTTGTTTTAAGATAACCGTCAGCGCAATGATAACACTGATCGCCTGGGAAAGCGTAGTACCAAGTGCCGCACCCGCAGAACCCAGATTCATTCCACCGATAAATACATAATCTAAAACAATATTTGCCACACATGCAACAGCAATAAAATACATTGGGCTTTTAGAATCACCCAGTCCTCTGAAAATGGAACTAATGATATTATAGGCAGTAATACACGGAATTCCAATAAAACAAATCATAAGATATACTTTCGTTCCTGCGACTGCTTCCTGAGGTGTTGACATGATAGAAACAATCGGATTTACCAGAAACACTAATACTAAAGTCAGTACAATCGAAACAAGCATAAATAAGATAACTGTATTTCCAATTGTTTTGGATGCTTTTTGCTTATTATTTGCACCAACTGCCTGTCCAATGGAAACTGTTACCCCCATTGCCAGACCAACTATCATGACAGTGAGCATGTGCATAACCTGACTTCCAATAGAAACCGCTGTTGTTCCTGCTGTTCCATCAAACTGACCGATGATAAATAAATCTGCCATTCCGTAAAGAGTTTGAAGAAAATAGGACAGCAGATACGGCAGTGAGAAATACACAATATTTTTCCAGACACTGCCGGAAGTTAAATTCTTTTCCATAACTAACGACTCCTTTCACTAAAAACATTAAACCCTACATCTATTGTAGAGTCAATATTTTTTCATGTACCTGCTGTTTTGTAAATTTCTTTTCTTGTGTATAAATAAACTACATTTTATGACTCTCCGCTTTTTTAATTTAACTTTTCATACCACTTCTCCGTCTGACCATCTTCTTTACTGTTAATAAAAATCGTATATTTATCTGTCTTAATTTCGATAATTGGCGTTTCTTTTAACCAGACATACATCCGGCACGCTCCGCTCTTGCTTCCACGGAATTTTCCAAGCCACTGATTTCCATCTGCCGAGCCATTTGTGCGGACAAATTTTTCATCCGGTAGTTTTTCAATCAATTTTATCTCTTCTATTTCATCTTTATCAAATTCTGCCCCTGTATATCCTGAAGTAATTTTTACATGTTCGGCATCTATTTTTAGACGCACCGGAGTAAAATCCATCCTCACAAACATCACGCACATCCAGATAAATAATGACAACGTTCCAATCGTAATCACTGCTAGGAAAATTTTTCCACCTTTTCTTCCGATATTAAGACTGTAATTAGTACTGGAATAGCGATCCTGCACCCAGAAATGGGGATCTTCCGGATTCTCATACCAGCCTTTTCTCCAATAATAATCTTCATCTGGCACAGAAGCCTCTGCTAAACCTGCCGGATTTTGACCCCAGCCATTTTTTATTTTTATCTCATATAATTTTCTATGCGCCGAATACAGGCTTTTCATAGAACCAAAAATAAACTCAAAAAACCAGATACTCCAGACAATCATCAAAATTGAGGTATACCAAAAACCAAGAGGGCAGACCATACAGCCAAGCATTAAATTTAAAATATAAAAGTATCTGCTGTTTCTTTTATATTTCTGAGTCAGTTCTACAACTTCTGGTTGAGAAATTACTTCTTTTGGAAGATGTATTCCAAGTATCATTCCGCTTTGATACTTTGTTTTTCCACCATAAACTGCTGCCACAATTGCAACCATGATAAGGTCCGTAACCAGCATAATACCTACCAAAATCATCTAAAAACCCCCTTTTGCTTTTAATAATTCTATTATATCTTATTCCTTAAGTAATACAAATGAAAATTTCTTTACAAATAAAATCTGGAAAAAAAAAGAAAATCTGGGTATAATAAAAACGTAACCTATATTATATCAATTTAAATCTAAAGGGGAAATGTATATGCCAGGAAATATGCAAAATTTAATTAAACAATATGTAAATGAAATAAAGCAGATATACGGCACACATTTACGCCAAATTATTTTATATGGTTCTTACGCCAGAGGTGATTTTAGACCTGACTCAGATATTGATATTATGATTTTATTAGATTTATCAGATTTGGAACTTAAAGCATACAGTCAAAAACTCTCCTATATGACGTATGATTTTAATATGGATTATAATATTGATATAAAACCAATTGCTAAAAGTGAAGCTCATTTTAACAAATGGATTGTAAATTATCCATTTTATTCTAATATTCATAGAGAAGGAGTCATTTTATATGGAGCAGCATAAGCAAGAAATTGGAACAAAAAAAGACTTAGTTTTATATCGATTAGAAACTGCCAAAAAAGATTTAAAATCTGCAAAAGTACTCTTAGAAATAGATGATTGTAAAGGTGCAAACAACCGAGCTTATTATGCTATTTTTCATGCAATTAATGCAGTACACGCTGTTTCTGGAAAAGCCTATAAGCGTCATAAAGATGCCATTGCTAATTTCAATAAAGATTATGTTAAAACTTCTATTTTTCCAAGAGAAATAGGGCGAAAAATCGGGCAGGCTGAAGAAATCAGACATGCAAGTGATTATGATGACTTTTATATTGCCAGTAAAGAAGAATCCGAACGACAAATTGCAGTAGCTGAAGAATTTATAAAATTATCTGAACATTATTGTTTAAATGAACTTAAATAAACTACCGCCAGATACATAGAAATATCTGGCGGTGTCATAATTTATTTCAATACTCGAACCTTCTGAATCTTTCCATTCAGTGTATCTCCTAATCCATAAACCACATGGCTTAAGACATACTGTCCATCATTGACAAAAATTTCAATTAAATTTTCTTCCACAAAAATATCCAGTTTTGCAGATTTCCCTACTTTCGGGGTCTGATTTTCCACATGATATCCTTCCATATCTGCAAATACACGTTCACGATTTCCTACAACTTTTCCATCTTCCAGACAAATTTCGTATCCACCGATTTCTAATTCTTCTCCTTCTGATAAAGTCGTTGTTATCCAAAGTGGCTGTTTTTCTTTTAATTTTAATACCACTTTGGTTAAATCTATTTCTTCAAAGTTTTCTTTTACATTCGGATGCACCTCAAACGTAACCTGTCCATTTTTGATTCCAACTACTCGTGGAAGGCACATCATTCCAGTCCACTGTGTTCCATCTTTTGATTCTACCGGTTTTGGCATACGCATCCATGCAATCATCACTCTTCTTCCATCTTTATCCAGATTGCTCTGTGGCGCATAAAAATCACCGCCATAGTCCACCATCTGATATTCATCCGGTAAACTTAACTCCCCGGTTTTGACATCAAATTTTGCCAATGTACAGACAGACTGATTCGCATATTCCAAACCATCATTTTGAATTCCCATTGGAGAACCGACAAAAACATACTGCTCACGAATTTTAAATAAATCCGGACACTCCATCGTATGACCATAAGTCTCTTTCCGACACTGAGATTTATAATTCCAGTTTTCTCCATCTTCACTTTCAAAAATCAAAACTCTTGCCTGCTTTCCATGATAGGTGCTTCCAAGTACCATATAATACTTTTCATCCTCTTTCCAGACCTTCGGGTCTCTGGTATCTCTGGCATCTGCAATTTCTTCATCCCGAATGACCGGAATAATCTGTTTTTTTCCGTTCCAATTATCAAACTTTTCTCCATCTTCTGAAATCAGCATCGCCTGACTTGTCTCAATCTGGTCATTTTTAGAAAGATGAATATTTTCTTCATCCTGTTCCAGATAGCGTACTGCTGAATAATAGAAATAAAGTTTCTCATCTTTTTCAATTGCACTTCCAGAAAAAACACCATTTCTGTCATAAGATTTTGTCGGAAATAATGCAATTTTCTCATGTTCCCAATGCACTAAATCTTTACTTACCGCATGACCCCAGTGCATTGTTCCCCACATTGGAGCATAAGGAAAATGCTGGTAAAATAAATGATACTTTCCTTTGTAATAAATAAAACCATTTGGGTCATTTATCCAGTTGACTGGGGATTTTAAATGTAATACATCCTGTTTCATAAATTTTTTCCTTTCTACTATCTCTTCTTATTTTTTTGTTATTTTTGTCACTTCTTTCGTTAAAAGTAACCGGTTACTCTATAACTTGATATTAACTACTTACGTTACAAAAGTCAATAAAAATAAATAATAAAATGCCGAGGCATTCTGCCCCGACATTTAAAGCATTTCAGCTTTTATTTATTATTTTTATTTATCATTTTTATTTATTAAAGTCCAATTCCAAGTCCAATTAAATGCATAATCAGGGCACAAATCCATGCCACTGCACATTGCCAGAATACAACTCCAAGCGCCCATTTTCCACCAAGTTCACGACGAATAGACGCAATTGCCGCTACACATGGCGTATACAGCAGACTAAATACCAGAAGAGAAGCTGCGGAAAGTGGAGAAAGTGCCCCCTCAATTCCGCTGGCAAAGAGCACTTCTAAGGTTGATACCACACTTTCTTTTGCCATAAATCCACTGATTAATGCAGTACAGATTTTCCAGTCTCCAAGACCAACCGGTTTGAAAATCGGAACCAAAAATCCTGCTACCATAGCAAGAATACTATCTGCGGAATCTTTTACCATATTTAAATGTAAATCGAAACTCTGCAAGAACCAAACTACAATTGTTGCAAGCAGAATAACCGAAAATGCTCTTTGTAAGAAATCTTTCGCTTTTTCCCATAAAAGCTGTCCCACATTCTTTGCTCCCGGCAGACGATAGTTTGGAAGTTCCATTACAAACGGTACCGGTTCGCCTTTAAATAACGTATTTTTATAAAGACAGGCAGCCAGAATTCCAACCAAAATGCCAAGCAAGTATAAACCTGCCATAATGAGTCCGCCCTGTTTTGGGAAAAATACACTTACAAAAAATGCATAAATCGGGAGTTTTGCCGTACAGCTCATAAATGGTGTTAAAAGAATCGTCATTTTACGGTCCCGTTCACTTGTCAATGTTCTCGTTGCCATAACTGCCGGAACGGTACATCCGAAACCAATCAGCATTGGCACGATACTTCGTCCGGAAAGACCGATTTTCCTTAACAACTTATCCATAACAAAAGCAACACGTGCAATGTATCCGCTGTCCTCCATCAAAGATAAAAAGAAAAATAAAGTTACAATAATCGGAAGGAAACTTAATACACTTCCAACACCGTTAAAAATGCCATCTATTACAAGGCTGTGCACTGCACTGTTTACATGCGCCGCAGTCATTGCTGAGCCCACTGCTTCTGAAATCTTATCAATGCCAAATTCCAAAATGCCCTGAAGCCATGCTCCGATTACATTAAAGGTCAGATAGAAGACTAATACCATAATTCCGATAAAGCATGGAATTGCAGTATATTTTCCGGTCAGAATTTTATCAATCTTTTCACTTCGAATACGTTCTTTGCTCTCTTTTGGTTTTACAACTGTCTTCTCACACAGTCGTTCAATAAAGTCAAACCGCATATCTGCAATTGCCGCACTTCGATCGAGTCCTCGCTCGGTCTCCATCTGCTGTACAATATGTTCGAGCATTTCCATTTCATTTTCATCTAATTTCAGCTGTTCCAGAATCAGCTTGTCACCTTCGATTGCTTTTGTTGCAGCAAATCGTACTGGAATTTCGGCTTTTTGTGCATGGTCCTCAATTAAATGAATCACCGCATGAATACAACGATGCACTGCACCATCATGGTCATTTTTATCACAAAAATCCTGACGAAGCGGACGTTCCTGATACTTTGCAATATGAATCGCATGTTCGACTAATTCACTGACCCCTTCATTTTTTGCTGCCGAAATCGGAATGACCGGAACTCCAAGCAGAGCTTCCATTTCATTTACATCAATAGAACCCTGATTTCCAAGAACTTCATCCATCATATTTAAGGCAACGACCATCGGCACATCCATCTCAAGTAACTGCATCGTTAAATACAGATTTCTATGGATATTTGTCGCATCCACAATGTTAATAATTGCTTTCGGCTTTTCATTTAATACAAAATTTCGTGAAACAATTTCCTCACTGCTATATGGAGACATCGAGTAAATTCCAGGAAGGTCTGTCACATCTGTATTGGAATACCCCTTAATTGAACCATCTTTTCTATCAACCGTAACTCCCGGGAAATTTCCAACATGCTGATTCGAACCGGTCAACTGATTAAATAAAGTTGTTTTTCCACAGTTCTGATTTCCTACTAATGCATAGGTCAATGTAGTTCCTTCCGGAAGAGGATTTTCACTTTCTTTAGAATGATACTTTCCATCTTCACCAAGCCCCGGATGTTCCGATGGTTTTAAATACTCTTTTCCTTCGTGTGCACGGCTTCTCTTTTTAATCGGCTCAATCTCAATCTGGTCTGCCTCCGCCAGACGAAGTGTCAGTTCATATCCATGAATCTGAAGTTCCATCGGGTCGCCCATCGGTGCAAGCTTTACAACTGTGACTTCTGCCCCCGGAATCATTCCCATGTCAAGAAAATGCTGACGAAGTGCCCCTGAACCACCAACGGTTTTGATGGTAGCACTCTCGCCGATTTCAAGTTCTTTGAGCGTCATTCTCTAATCTCCCTTCTCTTATGTTTTTTGTTCTTTTATTTCTTTACTTTATAGTTTATCTTTCAGTAGAAGATATTTTGGATTTTTTAACAGGCTTTTTCAGCCTGTTTTATTTACAAACCATTGTTTTTCTAAACCGCAATACTTTCTCAGAAAGCTTAAGAAGCTGCTCTCCATCTGTCTCACCCAGCTGTTCCATCAATGCTCTATGATTCGCAACCATATCCGCATACAATTCCCTGCTGTAATTTTCGCCACTTTTTGTAAGGCAAACTTCATACTTTCTCTTATCTTCCCTTTGCTGAATTCTTAGAATATACCCTTTTCGTTCCAGCTCTTTTAAAATATTTGCAATTCTTCCGGTCGACATCTGCAGTTCATTTGTCAAATCTCCAACCAGAATATGGTCATTTTCTTTATATAGATAAATCAGAATCCGGTCTTGTCCAAACGCTGATGCCCTATCCAAAAACGCTGAAATTTCTTTTGAATACTTGAGCTGCATATCGGTAAATTCCAATGCAAGTACATCCAAAGACATCCGCGTATTCCTCCTGTTTTCTCTTCTACCTAAAGATAGTTTATTCTAACTAATAGAATTTGTCAAGAGCGGAAAAGAAAAAGGATTACCTTAAAAAATAAAAGTAATCCTTTTTAATTTCAATCTTTTTTTATTCCCAATTTTCCTCTAACAGAAAATCACGGATATTTCTATGTTTAATTCCATTTCTGCTCATATCAAATTCATCTAAAGATACGACATATTTAGGAAAATTATCCCGAACATACATTTCTCTCAGTCTTTTACTTCTTGAATCTCATCAAAAAATAAATATGCTTTTCCAGAAATTTTCTCTGCACGCATTTTTATTTCATCGTGTAGTGCCTTTGCTGTACATAAATTGGCATAACTGATAAACAAGTAATTTTTAAGAGTTTTATCAGATATAACTGATAAACTTCTATATTTTTACCGATAACTCACCTCACTTATCAACTCTCCCTGGCTCCGTATCCACATCTTAATCCCTTCTCCAAACACTTCTGCCTCAATCGTATATCCGCTTTCATCCTCATGCAGAATCCTAGCAGTCGGCAAGCGGTCAAGCACCGCTTCAACAGAAATTCCACTGTATTTAAATCGTACTTTCTGCAGTGGTCCGCCATACATAAACTGAATCCGTTTCCGAAATTCTCCTTCTTCAAATCGGTCTTTGTATGGAATGTTGAATTTTTCTTTTGAAATTTTCAAAGAATGGATTCGGTCCATTCGATAAATCGTTGGAAAAGAATCCTCTAAGATATTAAAATCTTCCCGCACCTTTTTATCATCAATAAATGCCGTCAGATAAAAATAATACTCCGAAAACATAATCGCAACCGGTTTGAGTTTTCTTGTTACTGTTTCTTTTCCTTTCATCTTTTTGTATTCGATTTCTATGTACTGATGTTCTCGAATTGCCTGCCCGATATTCCACATTTTATCGATAAATACTGTTTTATGCTGTGGCTCTATGTAATGAAATTCTTCATTTAAAATTAAATCTTTAATTACTCTTTGATTCTCAAGTGGAACGCAACATTCGATTAATTTATCCAGAATATCTGTCATCTCTCTTTTTGTCATCGAACGGCTTTCTAAAAGGATTTTACAGATTGCAAGTATTTCACTGCTTTTTAATTTTACTTTGTAAATATGTTCCAGACAGTATCCTTTTTTTCTGTAATCATAGTTAACTAAATCATATACTCCGCTTTTATTATCGGTTCGTCTTAAATATTCCCGAATTGAATCAATGTCTCTTTGAATGCTTCGCTTTGCCACTCCATACCGCTCTGCCTCTTCTTCTTTGTTGATAACCGCTCCGTTTAACAGTCTGGTATAGATTTCTAAAACTCTGATAATTTTACCTTCATTCTTATCTTCGTTTCTGGTTTTGTTTTTCTCTTTACTTTCGTTCTTTTCTTTCATATATGGCTTTCCTCCATCGTTTGATTCAATCATAGCATTTGATATAAGCACATTCTGTCCATCCTTTTTATTGTTTAAAAATTTTTTCCTTTTATAATTTTCTAAGAAAAGCCACTCCTCTTGCTATCTCTTAGTATACCTTTTTGCTCTTTTTTCACAATATTCTGCCCTGCATTTTCGGCTATTTTTTCTCTTTTTTCTGTTTATTTTCTTTATCTGCTGTTCTATTAAGGACATCCTCTATCACTCTCCCTAACAAAGGGGCATAAAAGCAGAAAAAATCTACATTTTTCAAGTCAAAAGAAGAATATAACACAAGAATACACTTTTCGATTTCTTCTGTTGCTTCCCGCATTGCCATCTCTCCTTTTGCAGTTTCCCATATAATTTTTAAATGTTCTACTGATACGCAGGCTATTCTGGTAAGCCACTCTGTTGAAAGCTGTGAAAATTGATATGGAAGAAGCTGTTCTTTCCCTGCGGTCTTTAATGCTTCTGCAATGACGTTTTTTAATTCACTATTTTTATTTGTATTTATCTCCTGTTCAAACCAGCTTTTTGCCAGATTTTCTAAAAACTGTGAATTTTTCAGCCACTCATCCTTTTGATTCCAAAACATAAGCTGACATTTGGCTTCTCTTGCTAATTCCAATGCAACTTCTTTCGTATTATAACTATTCCACTTTGTTTTGCGTTCTCTTACGGTTTTCTTCTGCTCAATATTAGTTCTATCTATTTCTTCTGTTTCAAACAGCAGTTTGCTCATTGTCCTGTTTGATTCAGCCAGTTTTTGATTCATCTCCAAAAGAATATTTCCAAAATAATCAATGGAAAGTCCTTTCGCTTTATCCTGTAATTTTTCCAGAAACCACGATTCTTTTGTGATTCCTGCTCTCATGCTTCGATTAAAATCTTCTAATTCTTTTTCATAAAGTTCTACAGAATCTGCAATCTTTTTTGAATTTTCATTTCTCCCTTCGAGAAATTCCTGAAAAATCTCTTCTATTTTTTCCAGTGTTTCTTCTGTCATTTTCTCTTCTGTAATTTCTAATTGTTCTCCTTTTCGATATTCTTTTGCAGATTTTGTCCCATTCATTCAAATTCTCCTTTACATTATTTAAAAAAATCTGTCGATATGCTTACTCCTCTTCTTTTAATTCTTCTATATTTTTTATCCTTTTATGTATCTGTTCACGGGAAATTTTATAAAATTTCTCCTGCAGTTCTCTCGGATACTTGCTTCCAAGCAGTGTAAACCAGTCAATCTCCTGCAGAGAATATACATTTAATGTTTTTTTCTCATAAGCAAACAGGTAAATTTTATCTTGATACATCCATAAAAAGACCGGTGATAATTCTATTTTTCTTTTATCTTTAAAATGAATCCTGATTTTATCCTGTTCTACAACACACTGCAATAAATCCCACAGCATTTTCAGCATTGCATCCTCGCTTACCCCTATATCCATTTTTTTATATTTCTCTGCCATTTTTTCAAGTGACTGACGGCGGTTCAATTCCGTCGCCTTCACAATACTATCTACCATTCCCACATATTCTTCCCTTTGAAGTACCTGACATGTTTTTATCATTTCCAACAAAAAAGAAGCTTCAATTGCAGTCAACGGTTTTATCATATCCGGTTTATCCAGATAATAATAATTTTCATTCTTTACATATTTCACTTCCTGTCCCGAAAATGATTCACTTAATGACATACGAATTTCAACAATGTCTCTGTCAAATGTTCGTGCACTGACTTCATTCTTTTTACAATACGATTTTTTATAAACTTTCCCTCCTCTCAGCAATTCCAACTGCGTAGAAAGTATTCGCATAGCCTTATCTGTTCTCGCCATTTTTCTACTCCTCCAATGCTATTATCATAGCAACCAAGGACGTCATATTTTGTCGTAGCAATTTATTTTCTTATATTTTATTTTTTCTTTTTTTGCTAAGGCTTTCTGTTCTTTATTCCTTAAAATCAGACTTTTTCTTTCTAAAAAATCCTAAAAAGTATAAAAAACGGATAAAAATTCAACTTCTATACAACAAATTTTTATCCGTTTCATTCATTTCAATCTATTCTTCTTTGTCATTTAAAAAACAATTTTGTTCTTACTGACATTTTTTATTTCTTCTGCGAAGGATTTCAAATACGCCAAATGAACCTGCCATAAGTGCTGACCACAGACCTAATGGTGCGGTATCTCCTGTTTTTACTGCTGTTTTGGTCGCAGTTATTGCTTTTACTGCCATCGCAGTCTTTTTCGCTGTCTCTGTTTTTTTTGTTTCCTCCGTTTTCTTAGCTTCTTCAGCCTTTTTGAGTTCTTCGGCTTTCTTAGCTTCTTCTGCCTTTTTCGCTTCTTCCGCTTTCTTTGCCTCCTCAGCTTTTTTCATCTCTTCTTTTTTGGCTGCTTCTGCCTTCTTAGCTACTTCCTCTTCATCCAGGAATTTCTGATAATTTGCTTTTGCGATTGCCAAATCAGCAACGGCTTCAATGTGTTTTGCATTCGCAGTTTCATAAGCAGTTTTCTTATCTGCTGTATTTAATTTCGCCTGCTCTAATGCCATCTGTGCGCTTTCTACATTTGCCTGTGCAGTTTTAACTTTCTCTACATAGTCATTTAAGTAGGTAAATCCGTCTTCTGTAATTGGAGTTTCCAGTGCATCTTTGAGATTCAGTCTATTTGCAATTGCAAGTTTTTCCTGTGCTGTCATATAGGCATGCTGTTTTTTCGCAGTTTCTGCTCTTTTTGCTTCAGCTTCTGCTTTTGCGCCCTCCAGATTTGCTTTTGCACTCTCTGATTTTGCAGTTGCATCTGCCAATGCATTTTTTGCCTCTGTATACGCATCAAATGCTGATTTTGCACCCTCATAAGCCTGTTTTGCTTTTAATGCTTTTGCCTGTTTTTCAGCTACTGCTTTTTTTGCTGCTTCTTTTTCGACTGTAAGCTGTGCAGTTTTACCCTGTGCCTGTGCAAGTTCGGTTTCCTTTGCCAGCAGTTCCTTCTTAGCTAAATCCAGTTCTGCTTTTTTAACTTCTAAAATATCTGCTTTTTCTTTTGCCAATGCACGTTTTGCATCCATATCTTTTTTGAGGTCGTCCACCTGCTGATTTAATTTTGCAAGATATTCTTTTTTTGCTTTTACATCGGCTTCTTTTGCTAAAAGTTCTTTTTTTGCTGTGTCATAAGCGGTCTGTGCCGAATCTACAGCCTGCTGTGCCTGATTGTATGCAGATTTTTTTTCTGCCAGGTCTGCTTTAGCATCCTCTGCTGCTGAGACTGCTTTTTTATAGGCCTCTAAAGCAGATTTTACTTCTGCTTCACTTGCACTTTTATCATTTTGATACTGTAAAAGAAGTGCCTTACATCTTGCAACTTCGTTCTGCGCATCCTGATATACCTTTAATTTTGCATCATAATCTGCCTGTGCCGATGCAAGCTCTGATTCCGCTTTTGTTGCGGATTCAAGATACGCATTCAGCAGTGTGCGAAATTCAGCAACGGTGTAATAGGTTGTCTCATTGGTATAACCTGGATACCAGAAAACCTGACCGGCACAAAAACCATACAAGGTTCCTGATTTATTACAAACAGAAAATCCGGTAATTGTGGTGTTTTTTCTCATAATGTTTGAATAATGACCATAATTTCCACTGCCATTTTCCATATTTTCCTTTTCTCTGTAGTACCAGCCATTAAATGCACTTTCTGGTGTAGATGACCCCCACGACAGATTTTCATTTACGCTAAATACCTTTGTATGTCCGATAAAGTTAGAAGAACCATTCGTCTGATACTGAGAAACAGCCATTAAATATGGAGAAATCTTATATTCTTCCAAGCCATTCATACGTCTGAGTTTATTCGCTTCCTCAATAAAATCTAACGCTCTTAACATGTTTTGAAGACTTGTGGCATCTCCTGCCTGTCCCATCTGTGTATATTTTTTATAATTCGATTCTTTTGAAAATACATTTGCCGCTGAGGTTGCACCAATGGATTCAAAAAATCCTTTTGAACCATTTTCCTGAATTTTTTTTGCTGCTTCTGCTGCTTTTTTCTTTTCTTCTAACACGTTCTGCGCCGTATCCAGTTCTGCTTTTGCTTTCTCTAATACACTTACTTTTGCATTATAATCTGTAGCCAGAGAATCCAGCTGTTTCTTTGCTTTTTCAAGTACCAATAATGCTTTATCATACTCTGCTTTTGCACTATCTATCTTTTTCTGCTGAGCTTCTATTTCTGCCTGACTTTCTGTCCCTTGAGCTTCAAGCAGTGCTTTCTCTGCTTCGCTTAATACAGTTTTCTTGTCTGCCAGATTCTGTTCTGCTTTCTTTACCACATCCTGCCGGTCTTTCAACGCAGCATCTGCCTTATCCAAATCTGCCTTTGCCTGAGCATAATTCGAGTCCTTATTTGCGGCATCCGTTGCCTTATCATAGACATCTTTTGCGGCATCGGCATCTTTCTTTGCGCTGTCTGACTCTTCTTCTGCCTTCTTCACTTCAGTTTCTGCCTTATTTACTTTATCCTCGACATTATTCTTTTCTTCACCAGCAATTTCTTTCTCTTTCTTTGCCTGGTCTAACTCAGTCCCCTTATTGGCATCTTCTTTCTTTGCATCTTCTAAGTCTTTTTCCGCCTGGTCTGCTTCGTCTTTTTTCTGATTTACACTGTCTTGTGTTTCATCTGTTTTTGCCTGGTTTGCCTTATTCTGGGCATCGTTTTTGGCATTTTCTTTTTCATCCAGTTCTTTTTTCGCATCCGCTTCTGCCTGGTCTGCTTTTTCCTGTTCCTGATTTGCTTTGTCTAAATCTTCTTTTGCCTGGTCTGCTTTCTCCTGAGCATCCGTTTTTGCCTGGTCAAATGCAGTTTCAGCATCTTGATTTGCCTGATTCGCATCATTCTTCGCCTGGTCTACATTTTCCTGCTGTTTATTTTCTTCTTTTTGGGTTAAATCGTAATCGTTCTTCGCCTGGTCCGCATCTTGTTTGGTCTCCGCTTCATTTTTCTCCGCCTGGTCTACCTGATTTACCGCATCTTCTTTCGTCTCTGGTGCTGACTGTGCCTCTGTCTCCTGTACCTGCTCGCTCGCCCCGTCCATATCTGGATTGCCATCTGTTTCCGCTGCCAAAACAGTCGTCGTATTCATCCCTACACTTGCTCCTAATACAACACCTGTTGTAACTGCTGTCACCGCTAATTTACCTGCAATATTTTTCATAACCTTTTCCCTCCTGCAAGACCTTATTAACATAATTAGATTTTTTTCCATTAACTCGGTCAATTTGTAATGTGTTTTTAATATGCTTTTAATTTATCACAAAGGGAAAAGGATTCTCGTATAATATACGACAGGTAACTTTTGATATGATAAACGTGTAAACCGTTTGGTGTAGTATTTTTTAATTTACAAGATAACAATTTCCTGTAAATCAAAAATGGATAAAAATCCAGCCTGTCTCTGCCAAATTTCTATCCATTTTCTGAATACTTATTTTTCTATTTGATTTTTCATAAATTCAAGCACTTCATCCACTAACTTGTCTCTGTTTTCTTCTGTAATAAAAAAGCATTTGCAGTTTGGATGATTTCGCACTTGATTTAAAAAAGGGATTTCTTTATCTTTTACTGCTGCAAGAATCGGAATGTCTCCATCAAGTCGTTCTAAAACTGCATCACAAAATGCCTTTTCTTTTGACTCCATGAATCCAATCTCATCAAAGCAAAAAATCGTTCCCTCGGGTACTGGCTGTAACAGTTTGTCTGCATAACGATTAAATGCATCACTGATTCTTTGTGTTTTTTGATTTTTACAGTATCCTAACAGATTTTCTTCGGAATAATGCCACGGCGCTCCTATCGTATGAATATAAATGGGAGAACCCAGCGTTTCATCCTCCATTTTTGATTCTTTTTTTGTTTCAAAACCTGCTACCGAACAATTCAAAGTTTCTACTACTTTACGGATTAACGTACTTTTTCCAACTCTGCGTGGTCCGACAATTAACGCATGTTTTCTCATAGCTTTTCCACTTCCTTCTTCTATACAGATTTTCTACTGTACCCCTGTCATCTTCCATACTCCAAGAAGAATCAACAAGAAAATAACATTTGAGATTGTAAAAATCAAAAAATACTTTCCTTTTCGTTCTGTTTCTTCCTGTGCAATCTGACGATAAGAAATCAAACTGGCCATTGATGCAATTAATGTACCAAGACCACCCAAATTCGTTCCGATAATCAGAAGGGAAATTTTATTGGTGAATCCGGATAATAAAAGTGCAGTCGGAACATTGCTGATAATCTGACTTGCAAGCACTGCCACAATTACCTCCCGTCCTTCTATAATCTGATTTAGCCATAGTGAAAAAGCAGAAATTCTTCCTGCATTTCCAATAAAGATAAAAAATGCAACAAACGTAAGTAATAACGAATAATCTACTCGTTTCAAACTTTTCCTGTCCCATAGAAAGATAAGAAGTAACACAATCAAAAAAGAAATTCGATAATCCATGATATGTAGGACTGCAAGCAGACAGATTCCAAATAATATCATATAAACTCTTATTTTCTTCCAGTTACAAAATACTTGCTCTTCTGACTTCCACTCCATTTGAATTACTTTTTTCTTTTCTTTCACACAAAGCAAAAAACTCCAAATACAAAGAAGCACCAGCGCAGTTAAGGTATAAGGCAGCATTAATAAAAGAAACCTTCCAAATGACAGCCCGCTTTTTCCATATAAGTAAAGATTCTGCGGGTTTCCAAGGGGAGTCAGCATACTTCCAAGATTTGCTGCGATCGTCTGAATACAGACTACCCATAAAACTTGTTTTTTTCGGTAGGATTCTCCCAGCAAATTAAACACCACAAAAGTAAATGGTACAAAGGTAATCAACGCCACATCATTTGTAATCAGCATGCTTCCAAAAAAAGTAAGAAGCACTAAAGTTAAAATGACCTGCCAAAGATATTTTGTTTTTTCCAGCATCTTACGCCCCACAAAATCAAAGGCTCCATGCAACTTTAATCCTGCCATAACACTCATAAGAGAAAACAAAATTGCTAAGGTTCGAAAATCAATATACTGTATATATTTCTTGTCCGGATGAATCAAAAAAGAAGAAATTACAGCCAGCACAAAAGCAACACAAAGCACTATTTCTTTTTTTAAGAATTTACAGATGCGAGCTCTTAAATCCAACTATCATCCCCTCCGGTAATTGCAAGGCTTAAAAGTGCATCCATTTTTTCTACTTCTTCTGATCCTTCAATTTTTTCCAGTAAGACAGCAGTGTCTAAAACATCTTCCAAGCTTTCATCTGGTCCGATTTCATAGTCGATTTCTGCCTCACATTCCGGACACGGAATCTTTTCCATCGTTTGAAGAGAAAGAAAACGATTTCCACATTTTTTACATTCATAAAATCCACATTCTTTTGTTCCATCTGGCACATAATACATTGTCTTTTCCCTCTTGCTTTCTTAATAATTTCCCCTTATTCCAATACATCAATCGCCAGATTATTTAATTTACAAAGCGTATTTACCACCGCAAATATAATCACTGCACCAAGATTTGCAGTCGTATTATCCTGGTCAAATCTCGGAGAGATTTCACAGATATCAAATCCTCTGACTCTGCGGGTTCTCAAAATATGTTTGATAATCGGAAGTACCACTTCAGGGTCCAATCCCAGTGACTGTGTTGCACTGACTCCTGGTGCAAAAGCGGAAGAAAATACATCGGTACATACAGTAATATATGCTGAACTGCACTGATATAAAAAGGTATCCACTTTATCTAATATCGTTGCATAATTGGAATTTTGGATTTCCTTTGCAAGAATATATTCTGTTCCGATTTCTTTTGCAAATTTAAATAAACTGACAGTATTACTATGTTCCTGTATCCCCAACGGAAGATAATGATACTGCACATTTTCCTTTTTGTAAATATCTGCAATCTGGCGAAACATTGAACCGGATGACGGACCATTTTCATAAGGTCTTAAATCAAAATGCGCATCAAAATTAATGATTCCCATATCAACAGGCGTTTCTTTCTTCTTCATATCTGCCAGATGCCCCTGGAAATGACCAAAAGTTGTTTCGTGACCGCCTCCAAGCACAATCGGAAACAGCTCTAAATCCAAAATTTTCTCCACTGCCATGCCAAGCAGTTTCTGTCCTTCTTCCATTGAGATCTCATCACATAAAATATTTCCTGCATCATATAATTTGACATCCTGTAAAAAAGTACATGGAAGATTTGACATCTGTGCACGGATAAAATCCGGTGCAAGCGCAGTTCCGACACGACCTTTGTTACGCTTTACTCCCTGCTCACTGCAAAAACCGATAAAAGCAAAACCCAGTTCACACTCCGGCTTTTCTGTCTGTATATTCAAATCCAACGGCTGTACCCACTGATGCCAGCGAAATGCATCATAATCTGTTGTACTGTCAATACGTCCCTTCCAGCAATCCATTGCACTTACATAGTTTGTTAATCCCATTTCAATCGTACCTTCTTCCTACATCAATCCTTCGTTCAAGTAAATGTAAACTCAAACAACGCACTACAGGCATATCATTCCCCATGTCTGATATGCCTGTTTATTTTCTTTTACTTGTTCTATTTTACGATGCAAGAGTCAAAATTTCATCGAATTTTCTGATAAATTTCTCTCTTCAAAAATTTTTCCTAACGATAGCAATTCTTACAGACACTATATCCACTTGCTTCAGCCTCTGATTTTGTTATTTTTCTTGCTTATTTTTCTTGCTTATTTTCCTTACTTATCTCTATTTACTCTCTCGAATATTCCTCAATCGCTTTATCTAATATCTGCATTTCTTCTGCACTTAATTCCCAGTCGAATACTTTGCAGTTTGCTTCTATCTTATCACGGCTCTGTGAACCTGTGATGCAGGAAGAAATAAATTCTTTTTTCAAGGTCCAGTTTAATGCAATCTGTGCAAGCGGTACATTTCTCTCTTTACTGATTTCATCCATGACAGATAACAATTTCATCGCTTTTGAGAATAATGGTTCTCTGAAATATGGATAGAATCTATTTCGATTATCGTTTGCTTCATACGTTTTTAACTCACGATATTTTCCGGTTAAAATTCCACCACCTAATGTTCCATAAGTCATAACTCCCATGTCCTGTGCATGCGCCCAGCGGATTAATTCTTCATTATCCCGGTCTACCATGGAAAACTGTGGCTGATAGGCTTCGATTTCACAATATTTGTTTGCTTCTTCCATCTGTTCCTTTGTAAAATTAGAAACTCCGGCATGTAAAATCTTTCCCTGTTTTTTTAACTGATTTAATGCGTCCATTGTCTCTTCCATTGGAACATTCGGGTCTGGCCAGTGTACCAGATAAACATCAATATAGTCTGTCTTTAAATTCTGCAAAGACTCATCACACTCTCTTAAGATTTTATCAGCTGAACCACAACGGACATATTTCCCATCAATAAATTCATTTCCACATTTCGTAGAAATCACAACTTTTTTTCTCGCACCCAATTTATGCAGAGTTTCTCCTACATACTGTTCTGCTTTTCCTGCATTATAGGCTGGTGCTGTGTCGATAAAATTAATACCACAATCTAAAGCTGCTTTAATTGCATCCATACGGCTCTCATCTGAATAATTGTCCCATCCTGCACCACCAATGCCCCATGTGCCAAGACACATCTTAGAAACTTCAATTCCTGTTTTACCAAATTTCGTATACTTCATTGGATTTGTCCTCCCTGTTCTTTACTTTTCTTTGTAAAATTACTTTACTCTTAATCCGGCGGATATTCGCAATTTGCTCCGCTACTTGCCCATAACCGAATTACTCTGCTTCTTTTGTTAACTCGTCAATCAGCTCAATTGCTTCAAAAATCATATTATCACAGTGCGGTTTCTTTGCTCCGCCTTTCTGTGCATTGGCTCTTAAAAGTTCCGCACAGTCTGTCATTCCATCATGCTTTTCAGCAATTCGTCTGCGGAATTCATTTACCGCAAATGGAGATTCGATTCCCTTTGCTCCAAGTATCATAAATCCTGCTGTGATTGCCCCACAGGTGCTTCCGCATTTCATTCCACCACCAAAATTGCCGGCAATTCCTGCTGCAAGATTTTCATCCAAACCAAGCTCCTCAGCATAAACCCGAAGGATGGTCTGAGAACAATTGTTGACCATTGGAGTTGCATTTCTAAGCTGTATTGCTTTTTCTATGTGTTTGTTCATTGTAAAGCCTCTTTTCTTAAGTGTTTTGTATTCTTACTTCTTTTATTTTACTCAAAAATTCATTGGAGGGAATATATAAATTTTCTAATATTGGATTTAAATCAATATATTCCTCTTCGTATTCATTATTATGACTATATTTTGCCATCACAACAAGGTATCCATTATCCCATTCTTTAACAGAAATATAATGTTCTAAGGAATACGGTGCTTTAAATCTTATTCTATAATTTTCAAATTCAAAAACCGTATAACCCTCTTCATTACTTAATGTGGCATAATCCATAATGAATTTCCTTTCTTTTATCCTTTTCTATTTAGAATTTCATACTCCATAACGATGATAAAATAAATCTTGAATCACACGGCATTTTTTGTAATATACTGCCAATTATTATTGTGGCAGATAAACTTCAAACTTGCAATATTTACCCGCTTATAAGATTTATTCGGTAAAACAATATATTCACCATCTACGCCCTTGACATAAGCTCCACTATTGGTAAATCCAGTAATATATCCGCTCTTTCCAAATACACTCACCTTATCATTCAGATAGAATCCACGATAATATGGAGTATTTTTGCTATTACGCTTTTGTATACGATTCGGTTCTTTTCTTCCCTTACGAGGCACTCCTTCGTGTAGTGAACGTTTTTTCTTACGAAATTGCCTAATAAGAAGCCATTCATGTAAATTCTCAGAAATAGTAGAAACTCCACTAATAACAATTGCATCATTATAATGCGTTTTTTCTAAACCAATATTTTTACGTTTAATAGTAGTTTCAAAACCATATGTAATAAGAGCCTGTGGATATTGATTAAGAATTTGTTGTCTAAGTACATTCATAAATGGTGGTGCTTTATACTGCTTAACTTTTTTGTGTTCCTTCTGCCATTTATAAAAGATTCCTCCATTCTTATGATTCGTACTGGTATGACACTCTTTACAAACCGTGATTTGATTATCAACACGATTCGTACCACCATTTGATACATAAATAATATGATGTGTTTGTAATGGCTTATTCCTTTCTCCACATACCTGACATGTATAGTTATCTCTTGCAAAAATAAAATATCGTTCTCCTTGATATCCATAAGTTTGACCTTGCGAATAATCAACACTATGAACCTCTGGATTAATCATCTTAGCAATATCAAATTTGCCAACTTCAATATGAAGAATTGATTCTGGTATAAAAGAACATAGTTTATCAATCCATTTAAATGTATGATTAATACGATTTTGTAAACTAGGCGGAAGCCATTTGCCAAACCGTTTACGATTCAAAAATCTACATCTACGATATCGAGTCTTACGATTTCGCCTACTTCTGCGATAGATTCGTTTTGTATCAATTTTTGATTTTACATCCTGACGAAGCTCTACTTCGCCCTTAAATAAAACCTTATTTTCAGAGGTCACAGCAAGACCAATATACTTAGAACCAGTGTCGATTCCAACATGACATTCCTGCTTGTTCTCACCAGTTACATACTTTAATTGAATAGTAAATGGATTATACTTATAAATTTTAGCTTTGCCTGTTTTTAATAAAAGGCGGGCTTTTCTTTGCGTACACGGCATTAAAGGTTCGCCTCGCATATTAAATACAAATACTCGCATAATATGTACCTTTTGCAGCTACCCTCAGGTCCTGCACCTTTCTATTTAAGAAAGTTTGTTACCCTTCGCCAATGTTAGAACTGCTTCCCGTAATCGGAGACTTCAGGTTGACTACTCCTACCTCACAGAGTTGTTTACAGAGCCTGCACAGAGCTGCAAACTAGGGTATCATTTGCAGGTGTGATAACAGAAATAACGTAGTGTTCAAGACACTTAGGCTAGTCAACTTGAACTTTTACAAGTTCTAACCTCTTTAAAACATTAATTCTAGGTCAGAGGCAGCTGACTACATCTCATGTTGCTACTATTTATTTTAAATTATTTTTTTTAATTTTACCACTCTTTTAAATAGTTTATCTTTCCTCTGTAAAAAAACTTTATCCCTTCTTATAGTCTTTACTTTTTTAATCTCGTTTCCATTCTTAAAATTTACTCATATTCCCGAAACTGTACGAATGAAAAACTAGAAGTTTTCTCTACATTATCTCCTACCTTTCGCTCCACAGATTTTCTCTCACTACAAGCTGCAACTACCTTTACTCCAAACTTTTTCAGTGCCGAAATTACTCCATAAGCGACACAAAACTCACCCTGACATAACACACAAGACGGATTTAAATTCATAATCTGTGCCACATACTATTCACAAATTTTATAAATTTCTTCCTCATTTGAATACGGATTAACTGCTGGAAATGGAATATCTATCACCTCACCATATTCCATTGCTGCATTTAACTGTGCTTTTCCCCATGCCTCACTTGGATGATTTGAAAAATTAATAAACATACTTTGTTTCTCCTTATTTAATACAGTAAATCTTCCTACTGCATTCTATAAACACCTAGATTATTTATATATCTCTATTATGCCACTTTTATCTTTCAAATACGAGGATTCCTTTACTTTTTTAGTTCTCCTTATAAAATAAAAAAAGCCTTGGAACTATCTTTTCATTCCAAAGCTTTCTTTCTCTTTCATTATTCTTTCATTATTTCAGTACTTTCTTCACAACCTCCAACAGTCTTTCCAAATCAATCGGTTTTGATACATGTTCATTCATTCCTGCCTCCAGTGCTTTTTGTCTATCCTCTTCAAATGCATTTGCTGTTATTGCCACAATTGGAATATTAGCTGTTTCTGGATTTTCTAGCTTTCGGATTTGGCGGGTTGCTTCGTATCCATCCATAATCGGCATTTGAATATCCATCAAAATCAAATCATACTGACCTGGTTTTGCAGTTCTCATTTTTTCTACCGCTATTGTTCCATCTTCTGCTGTATCTAAAATAAAACCAGCTTCTTTTAACAGTTCTACCGCAATTTCCCGATTTAATTCATTATCTTCTACCAAGAGAATCTTCTTGTTTTTAAATGGATTTTCTAAACTTTCTTCTTTCAAATTTTCTTGTTTTGCCTTTTCCTTTTCTGAAAATGTTTCCATCTGTTCTGGTCTTGAAAGTGCCCGCATTTCATTTGCTACAGGTTGACTGCTGACTTTAAATTTCAAGATAACTATAACTTCTGTCCCTTTCCCCTGTCTGCTTTTTACCGCAATAGTACCACCCATCCTGTCTACAATCTTTTTTACAATCGCCATTCCAAGTCCTATTCCTTCAATCCCGCTGACTGTAGAGGTCTGTTCTCTGGAAAATGGTTCAAATATATGCGCTATAAATTCTTCACTCATACCAATTCCGGTATCTTTTACACAAAATTCATATTTTGCAAATCCCGGCTCTTGTTCTTCTAATTCTCGAATTTGAAAATAAATTTTTCCTCCAGGTCTTGTATACTTTACTGCATTTTCCAAGATATTTAATAATACCTGATTTAATCTAAGTTTATCCGTAATAACATTTTTATGCACCATATTTTTGGTATCTGCACAAAATTTCAGCTGTTTCGCAGAACTATCTGTCTGAATAATTGCTTTTAAATTTTCCAGCACATCCGGTAAATACACTGGTGCGTGTTCAAGCTTTAGTGTTCCGCTTTCAATATGACTCATATCCAGAACATCATTTATTAATAACAATAAATGGTTGCTTGCTGTCTCTATCTTCGATAGATATTTTTTTACCTCCTGCGCTTCATTAACATGGGCAGATGCAAGCGCCGTATATCCGATAATCACATTTAATGGTGTTCTTATATCATGTGAAATACTGTTTAAAAAAATAGTTTCTGCACGATTGAACTGATTTTCTTTTGTTTCTTTTTCGACTTTGTTTTCTAATTGATTTTGAGTTTTCTTTTCTGAAGGATTTTGTTTCCAAGACTTCATTCTTTTCTTCTTTCTACTCACTTTCAATTATTCTTTTTTCTATCTTATTTTTCCTACAATCATACCATATCGAACTGTCTTTTCTTGTAAAAAAAGGACTCTAACCGAAAAATTTTTTTCAGCTAAAGTCCTTTTTATTTTTACCATATTTTCTATAAATATATCTCAGACGACATCTGCCACCATTTCTTAATCTATTTCATTCCATATTTCTCTAAATCCACTTTTCCATTCACAACTTCAACTCCATCTTCTCTTAGGAGTTCTGCCTGTGCCTTTCCCCCTCCAAATGCAAATGCACCTGCAAGCTCCCCTTTGGAATTCACTACTCGAAAACACGGAATATGAAGTGGGTCTGGATTTTTATGTAAGGCATTTCCCACAGCTCTTGACATTCTCGGATTTCCTGCCATCTCTGCAATCTGTCCATACGTTGCCACATGTCCTTTAGGAATTTTTTTCACTGCTTCGTAAATTCGTTTTGTCGGACTGTCCGTTACCAAATCATAACTTTCTGCAATCATCCGTTTTACGTCTTCATCCGGAATACTGCCATCTAAAATAATCGTATTCCAATGTTCTTTGTTTTGATGATATCCCGGAATTACAGATTTATAAGTGCTTCTCCAAAAATCACGCCACTCCGGGTCTGCTTTTACATTTAAATTCAAAAAACCATCTTTCTCATAAGTCCACAAAAATGCTTTTTTGCTTTGCTTTACCCGTACAAGCTGCCAGTTTGTATCAGAAAACGGCGTATCCACATAAGTATCCGCAAATGTTAATCCATAAGCCAAAATCTCTTCTCGTGTTTTCATCTTAATCACCTCTAAATTAATGTGTCAAATCCTTCACCCATTTATATTTTCTAAAATGCAAAAATACCCACGGAAGTTTCCCAACTTCATCAATACAGGTACATGCATACACAACCACGACCGACCAGTGAAAATAGTAAGTACCAAGTGCAGCAAGCGGAATTGCAAGGCACCACATGCATACTGCAAGACTGTACATATCAAACATCGTGTCTCCACCTGCTCCAAAGATTCCATTAATCGTGACATCATTGACCGAACGCCCTATCATGTAAAAGGCAATCACTCCAAACATGCCTTTTAAATATCCTGCTGCCTGTGGAGTCAGATTCACGAAATGCAGAATAATCGGTGCAGTAATTAGCATCAAAAGGGAAGCCATCACACCACAGACCAGTGAAATTTTTAATAAACGGATTCCATATAATTTTCCTCGTTTTAAATTTCCGGCTCCCAGTTCATTTCCAACCATAATTCCTGCTGCACTTGAAATACCCGCACTAAAACAACAGATAATATCACGCACAACCGCAGCCACAGAGTTTGCTGCTGCCGCATTAACACCCAGATGTCCCATAAAGGATGAATAAGACGTAAATCCAATCCCCCAGAACAAACACGCACCAAGAAGCGGCAGGGCACATTTTTGAAAATCTTTTGCAAGCTGTTTATTTCGATAAAACAACCGCTTCATATCCGGATGAATGTAGCCGTCTTTATAAGAAATCACAATCGAACAGCCCAGTTCTAAAATACGTGCCACTAAGGTCGCAAGTGCTGCACCTTTTACTCCCATTGCTTCTAAGCCAAATGCACCATAGATAAATATCCAGTTTAAAATAATATTTATACAAACGGTAAATGAACTGATAATTGCCGTTGTCTTTGCATGTTCACTTGTTTTCATAATGACAAGATAACACTGCGAAATTCCGGTTAACAGATAAGAACAGCCTGCGATTTTCAGATAGCTCACACCATACCCAATCAGTACAGATTCATTCGTAAAAATCAACATCAGATACTTTCCAAAGAATACACATCCAATAAAAAATACCACAGATACCATGCCGCAAAGCCGAAGTGCCATACAGAAAATATCATCTAAGGTTTTGATATCTCCCTTTCCCCAGTACTGTGCCCCCAAAATTCCAAGGCTTGCTGTTGCTGCTGCCAGAAACATGTTTTGGATAAACTGAATCTGTGTTGCCAGTGAAACCGCAGACATATAATTCTGGTTCATTCCCCCAAGCATAAACGCATCGGCTACTGCGACCATTGCAAGCATCAGGTTTTGCAGTACAATTGGAATCATCAGACTCCATAGTTTTCTGTAAAAAATACTGTCTTTTTCTAGTTTCATTTTAAATTCCCTTCTTAAATTTTTGATACGATTTCAACTCGCATTATAGCAAAAATTCAGACAAAAAAACACCGTGAAAAATGGCTTTTATCCCCTTTCCACGATGAATGCTATTTATTTCTATCATATTTTCTGGTATTATTTATTCCTCAGATTCTTCAACTTCTTCCAATTTTTACTCTTTTTTTATAAATTAATTGACATTTCAAACATCATCTGTTAGAATACAACCATCTAAAAGGGAGTAGCTAGCCAAATCCGGTTTGCTTTTTCGTCAATACAGTCATTTTACATGACTCGGAAAGTGATTAAATAGCAAGACTTTTACTGTATCTATTATTTCATACAGTAGGAGTCTTTTTTTATACCTACTGAATGATAAACACACAAGAAAGAAGAGGTATATTATGATTTTACAAGTGATGATTTTGTTAGCAGGTTTTATTTTATTAGTCAAGGGCGCTGACTGGTTTGTCGAAGGTGCCGCCAGCATTGCTAAAAAACTAGGTGTTCCACAATTAATCGTAGGACTCACCATCGTAGCAATGGGAACAAGTATGCCAGAAGCCGCTGTCAGCATTACCGCTGCACTAAATGATAATGCAGGAATTACCATCGGAAATGTCGTAGGAAGTAACATTTTAAATATTTTAATTATCCTTGGAATTACTGCCGTTATTACAAATGTAGCCATTCAGAAATCAACTTTGCGTTACGAAATACCATATATGATAGGAATCACTGTTCTATTGATGATTTTTGGTGCAACCGGAAGTTCCATTACATTTTGGGAAGGCGTTGTTTTCTGGATTTTATTCATTCTGTTTCTTGGATATTTGTTTGTAATGTCCAGAAAAGGAAGTTCTGAAGAAGAGGAAACTGCAAAAGAGCTCCCTGTCTGGAAATGTATTATTCTGATGATAATCGGCGGAGTAATGGTTGTAAAGGGAAGTGATTTTGCAGTCAGCGGTGCTTCTGAAATAGCCAGATTCTTTGGAATGAGTGAACGATTTATCGGACTTACAATTGTTGCCTTTGGTACTTCCCTTCCGGAACTTGTAACATCTGTTACAGCCGCCAAAAAAGGAAATGTTGGAATCGCAATTGGAAATATTGTAGGAAGCAATATCTTTAATATCTTATTTGTAATAGGAACAACCGCTCTGATTTGTACAGTTCCTTTTGAAAGTAAGTTTATGATTGATAATGCAGTCGCAATTTTCAGTGGTCTTTTACTTTGGGCTGGCACAATAAAACACAAAGAATTAAGAAAACCTTGTGGAATTGTTATGCTGTTATGCTATGCTGCATATTTTATCTATTTATGTATGTGAACTATCTAAGAAAAGAGGGTGCGGACATTTTCTGGACTATCTAAATTAAAAGGGGCTTTCAATGCCCCTTTCTTTTTTCCAAATACTTCACCGGCACTTCTTTTGTAAGCCACACTCCATTTTTTGATAAAAAGAAAGTATATCCATCCTGATACATTTCTCTTGTTTTTACCGTATAAAGCACTGGTCTTCCATGTCTGCTTCCAACTTTAAACGCAGTTTCTTTATCCTTTGATAAATGTACATACAATCTGCTTTTGCGAATCAGACCAATCTCATCAATTGATGCAACATACTTTTCACCTGTTCCATGCCATAATTCCTCCGGTGGCTCTACCTCTTCTAATTCAACGTCCACTGGAATTGAATGACCCTGATTCGCCCGAATTAAAGTCTTGTCCTCATTAAAAGAATATCTCTCTTTCTCATCTGTCCGGACAATTTCTTCTAAAATGTCCATATTAAATTCTCTGGTTTTTGAAATTCCCTCAATCAACTCGTCCACATTTGCCCAGCCATGCTCATCCAGACTGATACCAATCGTTTCTGGTTTGTGGCGTAAAATCAGACTTAGAAAACAACTGGTTCTTGTTAAGTTCATGTTATTTATCACCTTTCAATTTATATTTTTGTTATCTTAATATTATTTAAATTGACATTCAAACCGACATAAAAATGTCGGTTTATAAAACAATTTTTTGCTCAGAAATGATATAAACTATCTGATTTTTCTATTAATAGTTCTACATCAATCGGAGTAAATACTGAATTATAGTAAGCAGCAATTTGCTTCTTTTGAGGATTAAGAATCAATGATACAAACTTGCCATGATTCTTTTGCATCTTACCATGCAATTCAATATCAGGAATACTCAATATCGGAGATAATTCAAGCGGATGTGTATGTGCAATCCCAACTAAAGAATAAGAATCTGATAATTTATATTTCTTATGACTCGAACATCGTCCTATATTCAAAATTGATACCTCTTTCAACAACTTCTGATAATTATCATCTGAAAACATTGCAGTAGTTTCATTTCTATCTTCAAGCGTTACAGGAATAAGATGTTCTACAACAATTAAGTTTTCTAGTGTAAATCCTGCAAGACCCGCAAGCAGTTCAAAACAATTTTTTGAGCTTACCTCTCCCCATTCAAAATAAGTCAACAACTGTTTCGTGGCTGAAGGAGTAAATAATACCTTCGATTCTGAACTGCTTTTGTATGAAATTCGTATTCCCCTCATCTTCGGGTAATAAGCTAACAATCTTTCTCTTATTTTTTCCTCTGCTTCAAGACTTCCGCTCGATTTGCCAAAATCCTGTTCTCTAAAACAAATTCGGGGCCGTTTTGCAAAAAAATCCCATGTGTGAAGACTGTCACCTTTACATGACTCATAATATTCACATGTTTCACATTGACCAACTCTTTGTCGGTCAGGATTTCTAAACCATTGAAATCCATTTTCCCAGATATCTGTAAAAGAATCTTTTTTAATATTACCTTGAATCAGCTCCGGAATCCTCGGAACATTCGGACAAACATAAATATCTCCATTTGCTAAAATACTTCCAACATGTCGACCCGTTACACAAGAAAAACGGTGTTCTCGATACAAATTATCATATGTTCCCAAATAATGACTACAACTTGTCACTAATATAATTTTACCATCAAACTGATGCACCTTAAAAAACTCAAAATATTCTTGATAATCACTCTTAGTAAGTAGTAATTCTCTGTCCTCTTTGGCTCGACCAATTGGGTCTATCATTGACAGTCTCCATGAATCGATTCCCCATTCCTGCAATATCGCATATAGGCTTTCCAGTTCATGAATATTTTTATGATTTACTACAGTCGTTATTTGGAGTTCATCTAAAAAATCAGCTTTTTTTAACAGTCCAACTGCTTTTTGAATTTTTTCAAATCCATCTGGAATATTTCTAATTGCATTATGTGTTTCTGAAACTCCATCCAGACTGATTGAAATCGTTTTCATTCTGGCAATTTTCATTTTCTCTACAACAAATCGATCTATCAGAGAACCATTTGTTACCAGTCCCCATGGAAAGCCTAAATCTGACGCATAGCTCATAACCTCAAACAAATCATTCCGAAGTAAAGCTTCTCCTCCCGTAACATTTATCATAATACCTTTAGAATCATATACCTCCGCAATTTTCTTAAAACAATTGCAGATTATTTCTGAACTCACTTCTTCCCTTCTAAGAGCTTCTGCTGAATCATCACCACATCGGCTGCCACAAAACTTACAATATGCATTGCAACGTAAGGTTGCCTCCCAGAATAACGTATGCAATCCATTTGGTGCTTTATTTTTCATAATCAACGACCTCTATTTTAATATTATCCAATATACTGCAATTGTTGATTATTTTAGGATTCGGACATCCATATAAAAATGCAATTTCTTGTTCATTACGCTCAACGTGATAAACAAGATTCATATTTAATTCACAAACACAAGCACCAACATGATGATAATATGGACCTATACAAGGTTTTGCATTAGGCCAGTCACAAAAACGATACTTATCATCGGAATCAATTAAACCTCTATCTTTTAAAGATCTTAACGCATCAGACCTGTTCTGCTTTCCCAAAAGAGGAATTGAAACAATTCTGTTTTCTATTTGAACCTTAATTAGGTATTGCTTTTCTGCACAATTCAACAATCCTATTTGTTTCAAATATACAGAAATCCTATCTTCCAGAGTAGACATAGACTTTTTATGAATGATGGTTTTTGCAGAATTTTTTACACCACAATAAGGACAATACTTAAAGTTTATCGGATTCTCTCTTCCACATTCACTGCATATATACCCTATTTCATCATAAATATTATTACTCGTATTCTTTCGCCTTTTCTCAAATATATTTAAAAATTTCATATTTATTCACCGTAATATCCTGTATCTGACAATTTCTGCCCTGTTAAGTACATTTCTTTATAATGCAATTTTATAAATTCCCTTATTTTTCGTATTTCGCGTTCATTTAAGATACCTTTTTTCTCTACTGTAGTCTCTCCATTATTTTTTACAAAAAATTTAGCTGCCCCCCTTTATTGGCTGTAAGAATTTATCCACATCATAATATAACTTTTCAAGTATCGGTACTAAATCAATATATTCTTCTATTTCATCTAAATCTTTATATTTTGCCATAACAACCAGATAACCATAATCATTTTCTTTCTTATCTCCTAACATAAGTCAGTTCAACGTCATATCCGAGTTTCTCAAGCATCTGCATAAATGTCTTATTTACAATCTTCTCCGGACTTTTGATGAGACGATTTACATAAGACAGTGATGTGCCAGCTTTCTCTGCAAGTTCTGCCTGCGTGATCTGCTCTTCTACGCATTTAACTTTTACATCTATTTCTATTGCAAAATCTCTTGTCGATCTGTACTGTGATACCAGCCTCTTGTTGTATTATTGTCATGAGTACCTATATACACAACACTATTTTCCGTGTAATTATGCGGAAGATATGCCGAACCTCCGTTTGGATCAAACTCAAACTGAACTACTTTCATTCCCGGAAATCCACTGGCAGACAGCATCTGGAGAACACTTTCTGTCAAGAATCCAAGATCCTCTGCGATAATATTCAGTTTGCCAAGCTTTTCTTCAATTGTGCGGAAGAAATCCATTCCAGAACCAGGAATCCATGCTCCATCCACTGCTGTTTCATTTCCATAAGGAATCGAATAATATTCATCAAACCCACGAAAATGATCAATTCTAACTACATCATATTGCCATAATTAAGGGTTTCTTTCGTTCTGCACAGTATCGTCCCACTTTTGCCATCACTCCTCCGATTTCTTCTGAAATCTGTCCTTTTGCTTTAAATTCCGACGAAAAACGAATTACTGTCCCACTCAAACGGTTTCCTTTTTCATCCAATTCTGAAACTGCTACATGGTCATAATTCAAATCAATCGAAACGCAGCCTTTTTCCAAAGATTCATTGCAATATTTATTTTCCAGTAAAAGTGTCACCGATACAATCAGATATCTCCGACCAGTTTTCTCTCATTTCAGCTGAAAATTATAACAAATCGCTTTTCGTTCCTGTTTTTCTGCCTGCAGTATCTCTTCCCATATTTTCTGTTGCCTTGCAAGATGGAACTGTTTGAATACCGTTTCTTTCCCATCCATACATTTTACAATCAGATTTCTTTCTTCTTTTTGCACCAGAAAGTTACAGCTCTTTGAAGTATGACGTCCCGGAAGACTCATCGAAGCATGACGGAATTCAAAGAATTCCTGTTTCCACTGTTTACAATTGACTTTCGGATTGTCTTTCTTTTGATATTGTTTCTTTCCACCAAATATAATTCGCTTCGGCGGAAACTTTTTTAACCATTCCAGCTTTTGAATGGCTCTTTTCTTAGAAGATTCCAGTAATGCAATTCTTGTTTTCAATCG